>ERZ779981.22-NODE-22-length-91132-cov-13.6393_pt1 | contig 91132 bp, 90 predicted proteins | sample MGYA00511182_ERZ779981 | MGnify/ENA primary metagenome ERZ779981 (study PRJEB29588, sample SAMEA2149539) | human gut metagenome | biome: human gut; feature: human-associated habitat; material: faeces | place: Denmark | collected 2008/2010 ... | reverse complement strand
GGATTCATAATCCGGAGGTCGTGGGTTCGGGTCCCACCCCCGCTACAATGAGAGCTGCAACTTAGGTTGCGGCTCTTTTTGTTTTTATCCATTTCACAAAAATTTAGCAGACCGAAACGTACCGACTGCACCCATAAACAATAAGCACCACGGCAATGAGCATCAAGAAAGTTTTGGCAACAAAGAAACATGACCGACATATGAACGCAGCCGTACCAGCACAGCAAGCATAAGCCGGCAACACGCATATTCCTACGCAAGCGCAACCGGGCAATAGCCTATCGACAAGAAATACAGCTTTTATACAATTTGCCACCCCATGAGCCAAATCACTTGCTTTTTGATTTTTGCAGACGCCCACAAAACACCTTTTTTATTAATGCAGAAACATCTGCCCATAAAAACCGCACAAATCGCGTGCAAACGCAACATCCTGACACAACGGCAAATACACACCTGCAAGTGAAAGTGTGCATATTTTTTTTGCCGTAAAATGCCACAAAACGACATATTCCGGCGTGTTTTCATGCCGTTTTCGCCATACAAAAGGCGCGCTTTCATCATGCAAAAGACACCAAACGACATGACAAAAGCACACATTCTGCAATACAGTGCAATAAATCCTTACATAAAACCGGAAATCTTCTCCTGTCCAAAATCTGTTTCATCGCAAAATCCATACAAAACCCGCATGACATTTTGCTTAATAAAACGGCTTTTATGCTTACAGCATACCTCACCATCAATTCACTCCGGCAGATGCGACAAAAACATTGCCGGGCACATGACAAGCGGCAAGAATGCACACTCACCATTATAACAGAAGTCGATAACACCGCAATGACAGGCCACACACGGCACAGTAACAGGAGCAACAATGCGACCGGCCACATGACACAGCAACCGAGACTGCACCACACAGAGCAAGCACCCTTAAAAATCATGACAAGAACCGGTTTTGCAAGACAAAAAGACAACACTCCAGCCGCATTTATTGCTTTAAATCAAAACATTTATATTTTTTGAATGAAATATATTGTACAATCAACGTTTTTTAGTAACTTTGCACTCTAAAAACAGATAATTTTTTAAAGACATGGCTGGAACAAAAAAAATCAAAACTGCACTTGTGTCCGTATTTCATAAGGACGGACTGGACGAACTGCTGGCAAAGCTGAACGAAGAAGGAGTTAAGTTCTTGTCAACAGGTGGCACACAGAAGTTCATCGAATCTCTTGGCTACGAATGCCAGACCGTTGAGAGCGTGACAACATATCCCTCTATCCTCGGCGGACGCGTCAAGACATTGCATCCGAAAATATTCGGAGGTATTCTCGGACGCCGCGACAACGAAGGCGACCAGGAGCAGATGAAACAGTATGAGATACCTGAAATCGACCTGGTTATCGTCGACCTCTATCCTTTCGAGCAGACAGTTGCAAGCGGAGCTTCTGAGGCTGACATAATCGAAAAGATTGATATAGGCGGAATTTCACTCATACGTGCCGGAGCCAAAAACTTCAAGGATGTTGTCATCGTTCCCAGCAAGGCCGAATACGGCGTGCTGCTCGACATCCTCAACAAGAAGGGCGCCCAGACCGACATTGAAGACCGCCGCATGTTTGCCACACGTGCCTTTGGCGTAAGCAGCCATTATGACACGGCAATACATGAATGGTTTGAGAAATAAGACAAAGACAAGACAACCCACTCAGCGTCTTTCGCCATCAAGGCGAAAGACGTAAGACTTTAAGAGACAACAAAAAATTATATTTATAGCTATAAACTTTATAAAGTAAAATGGGATTTTTTTCTTTTATCCAGGAGATCGCAATGGATCTCGGCACGGCCAACACCATCATTATCAGTGATGACAAGATTGTTGTTGACGAGCCGTCTGTAGTAGCGCTCGACCGCCGCACAGACAAGATGATTGCCGTTGGCGAAAAGGCCAAGATGATGTATGAGAAGACTCACGACAACATCCGCACTATACGCCCGCTGCGCGACGGTGTTATTGCAGACTTCACAGCCTGCGAGCAGATGATGCGCGGACTTATCAAAATGGTGCACACCGGAAGAAGATTCTTCTCTCCTTCGCTGCGTATGGTTATCGGTGTGCCTTCAGGCTCTACCGAAGTTGAACTGCGCGCCGTGCGCGACTCTGCCGAACATGCAGACGGACGCGACGTTTATCTTATCTTTGAGCCTATGGCTGCTGCAATCGGCATCGGCATCGACGTAGAGGCTCCCGAAGGAAACATGATTGTCGACATCGGCGGCGGAAGCACCGAGATTGCCGTTATTTCTCTCGGCGGAATCGTGTCGAACAACTCTATACGTACTGCAGGCGACGACCTCACTGCCGAAATTCAGGAATACATGAGCCGTCAGCACAATGTCAAAGTCAGCGAGCGTATGGCAGAGCGCATCAAGATTCATGTTGGCTCGGCACTGACAGACCTTGGAGAAGAAGCTCCCGAAGACTATGTTGTACACGGACCTAACAAGATTACAGCCCTGCCTATGGAGGTGCCGGTATGCTATCAGGAGATAGCCCACTGCCTCGACCGCACCATAGCAAAGATAGAGAACGCTGTGCTCTCCGCACTCGAGAAGACACCGCCTGAGCTTTATGCCGACATCGTCAAGAACGGTATCTACCTCACTGGTGGAGGTGCTTTGCTGAGAGGTCTTGACAAACGACTCACCGACAAGATTAACATCCAGTTCCACGTGGCCGACGATCCTTTGCACAGCGTTGCTAAAGGAGCAGGTATTGCATTGAAGAACGTTGACCGCTTCTCGTTCTTGATGAGATAAGCCATGCGCAACCTACTGGAATTTCTTGCTAAATATAACCACTGGTTTCTCTTTGTCATACTTGAAGTTATCAGCCTGACACTGCTGTTCAAGTTCAACAGCTATCAGGGCAGCGTGTTCTTCTCGTCGGCCAACGCCGTTACGGGAAAGGTGTATGAATGGGACTCGGCTGTAAAGACATTCTTCAACCTGACAAAGATAAACCAGCAACTTACTTCGCGTAACCTTTATCTCGAACAGACCGTAAGAAAACTTTCGGAACAGGTAAAGCACGACACCGGCGACTCTACACGCCTGCAGCACACGCAGATGCAGATACTGAAGGCCTATAAGCTCATTCCGGCCAAGGTGATAACCAACTCTCTTGACAAGAAGGACAACTTTATCACTCTCGACAAGGGATCGGCCGACGGTGTGCGCAAGGATATGGGCGTGGCCTGCGGCAACGGCGTAGTGGGCGTTGTCTATATGGTGTCCGACCATTATTCTGTTGTAATACCGGTGCTCAACTCTAAGTCGAACATCAGCGTAACGATAAAGAAACGAGGCTATTACGGATACCTGCACTGGACCGGCGGTGCCGCCGACCTGGCATACGTAGACGACATACCGCGCCATGCTCACTTCAGACTTGGCGACCTTGTTGAGACCAGCGGATATTCCTCGATATTCCCTCCGGGCATCATCGTAGGACAGATTCTGCATGTATACAACTCGCACGACGGCCTTTCGTACAGAATACAGGTGCGCCTTACAACTGATTTCGGCAACATACGCGACGTGTGCATCATTGACAACACGGTGATGGAAGAACGCATCAACCTGCTGCACGCTGCCGAAGACTCACTGAAAATAAAGCAGAACTAAGGATAACTGTAAAAGAATGAACATAGAAATTATAAAACATTTTCTCACATTCATCATCCTATGTCTGGCACAGGCACTGGTGCTCAACCACATCAACTTGTTCGGTTGCGCTACACCTTTGCTCTACATCTACTTCATAATGTTGTTCAGACACGACTATCCGCGCTGGGGAACTCTTCTCTGGAGTTTCTTCACCGGACTCTGCATCGACATTTTCTCTAACACGCCCGGCGTGGCAGCTGCTTCAACGACACTGCTCGGACTCCTTCAGCCCTATATTCTCAACCTTTTCATACAGCGCGACTCGCCTGATGACCTGAAGCCTGAGATTAAGTCGCTGGGCATGACAAAATTCATTTACTATACAATAATCTGCGTTCTCATCTATAACATATTATTCTTCACCATTGAGTCGTTCAACTTCTTCAACTGGCTGCAATGGCTCAAAAACATCGGCGGAAGCTCTGTGCTGACCGCAATACTGATTATTGTTATAGAGAACGTAAGAAAAAGATAATTCACTTAAAGCAGGAAAGGCCGGATTATGGACAAGGAATACGGACTTGAGAACAGACGTTATGTTATAGGCGGAGTGGCTATTTTTATCGTCACCGTCTACATCATACGCCTTTTCACGCTGCAAATAATGAGCGACGACTACAAGAAAAACGCCGACAGCAACGCCTTTCTGAAGAAGGTGGAGTTTCCGGCGCGCGGCGTAATATCCGACAGAAACGGCCAACTGCTGGTCTACAACCAGAATGCCTACGACATTATGGTGGTGATGAACGAGGAGAAAGGACGTCTTGACACCACAGAATTCTGTAATTCTCTTGGTATAACGAAAGAATATTTCATCAAGAGAATGGACGAGATTAAAGACCGCAACAAGAATCCCGGCTACTCGCGCTTCACTCAGCAGCTCTTTATGAGCCAGCTGTCTGAAAAGGAATTCAGCGTGTTTCAGGAAAAGATTTACCGTTTTCCCGGTTTCTACGTACAGCGGCGCAGCATACGCCAATACACCACGCCTTATGCGGCTCACGTGCTTGGCGACGTGGCTGAGGTGTCAGAGGCAGATATTGAGGACGATCCTTACTATCAGCCGGGCGACTATATAGGCAAGATGGGTGTTGAAAAGTCGTATGAAAAGCAGCTTCGAGGCGAAAAAGGTGTACAGATAATGCTGCGCGACGCACACGGCAGGATACAGGGAAGCTATATGAACGGCAAGTTAGACCGCCGTCCTATTCCGGGAAAAGACCTCACACTGAGCCTCGACATCAAGCTCCAGGCACTCGGCGAAAGACTTCTTGAGGGCAAGATTGGCAGTATAGTTGCCATTGAGCCGTCAACGGGCGAAGTGCTGTGCATGGTGTCGTCGCCTTCGTATGACCCGAGAACCGTCACCGGACGCAAGCGCGGAAAAATGCACGCAATACTCTCGCGCAACCCATGGAAACCGCTTCTCAACCGCTCTATCATGGGTATGTATCCTCCTGGCTCTACATTCAAGACCACTCAGGGACTGACTTTCCTCACCGAAGGTATAATTACTCCGAGCACTATGTTCCCGTGCCACCACGGATTCTATTGCCGCGGACTTCACGTAGGCTGCCACGGCCACGCATCTCCGCTGAATCTTATACCGGCCATAGGCACCTCGTGCAACGGCTACTTCTGCTGGGGACTCTACTATATGCTCGGCAACCGCCAGAAATACAAGAATGTTCAGGAGGCAATGAACACATGGCGCGACTATATGGTGAGCATGGGATTCGGCTACAAGCTTGGCATCGACCTCGCCGGAGAGAAACGAGGACTGATACCTAACGCACAATATTACGACAAGGCATACAACGGTTCGTGGAATGCGCTGACGGTTATCAGTATCGCAATCGGCCAGGGCGAAGTGCTACTTACACCGCTTCAGATAGCCAACCTGTGCGCAACGATAGCCAACAGGGGCTATTTCTACACACCACACGTAGTGAAAAGAGTGAAGGGCGAGCCGCTTGACGCCAAGTTTAAGGAGAAACATTACACCAAGGCAAGCCACCGTGCTTACGAATATATCGTAGCCGGAATGAGACGTGCGGTAATGGCAGGAACCTGCCGTGCAGCCAACAGAGCCGACTATGAGGTATGCGGTAAGACCGGTACGGCACAGAACCACGGTCAGGACCACTCTATATTCATGGGCTTCGCGCCTATGAACAATCCTAAGATAGCCATCGCCGTATATGTTGAGAACGGCGGTTTCGGCGCCGACTACGGTGTGCCTATCGGCGCGCTTATGATGGAACAATATATGAAGGGCAAACTCTCTCCGCAATCAGAGAAGAGAGCTAGCGACTTCCAGCACAGACGTATAAGTTATGGAGCAGCAAACAGATAAACAACCAAGTATACTGCGTTCACTCGACTGGTGGACGATAGGCATATATTTAGCTCTGCTGGCATTCGGCTGGCTGAGTGTCTGCGGTGCGAGCTACACTTACGGTGACACCGACATATTCAGTCTGAGCACACGCTCAGGCATGCAGATTGTGTGGATAGGCACGTCGATATGTCTCGGCTTTGTGCTGCTTATGCTCGACGACCGCTTTTATGACACATTCGCATACATCATTTACGCAATACTTCTTCTGCTGCTTTTCGCGACGATATTCAATCCTCACGAGATCAAAGGCTCGCGCTCATGGCTCGTATTGGGACCGCTGCGACTGCAGCCTGCCGAGTTTGCCAAGTTTGCCACAGCCCTTGCCGTGGCCAAACTGATGAGCACCTACGGCTTCAACATGCACAGATGGAAAGACATGGCTGCCGCTTTTGCGGTGGTATTGCTGCCGATGCTGTTCATCGTGGCGCAGAAGGAAACGGGTTCGGCATTGGTCTACATTGCCTTCTTCCTTATGTTCTACCGCGAGGGAATGACTGGCAGCGTGCTGTTTACGGGCGTTGCGATGGTTATCTATTTCGTTGTGGGCATACGGTATGAAGAGTCACTTATGTTCGACACAACTACGTCAATCGGTAAGTTTGCCGTGTTGCTGCTCGTACAGATATTCACCTCCGGGCTGGTTTACGTCTACTGCAAGGACAAAAGGCAGGCACTGACCATATTGGGCTATTCAATAGGAATAACTATTTTGGCACTTCTCTTTGCCGTATTCGTCATTCCTTTTGACATAGTATGGGTGCAGCTGGCCATAAGCGCCGGCGTTATGGGCTATCTGGTGTATCTTTGGCTCAACAGGCGCATAAAGCATTATCTATATATTCTGCTGTTCACAATAGGCTCAATAGCTTTCTTCTATTCAGCCGACTATGTGCTCAATAATATCATGGAGCCTCACCAAAGGGTGCGTATCAACGTGCTTCTCGGCCTTGACGAGGACCTTGCCGGAGCGGGCTACAACGTTCATCAGAGCGAGATAGCCATCGGTTCGGGCGGACTTAAAGGTAAAGGATTCTTGAACGGCACACAGACAAAGCTGAAATTTGTACCCGAACAGGACACTGACTTTATATTCTGCACCGTGGGCGAAGAGGAAGGTTTCGTAGGTTCGGCAGGCGTGCTGCTGCTGTTCCTCGCGCTGATACTGCGCCTGATAAAGATGGCTGAGCGGCAACCATTCAAGTTCGGGCGTGTCTACGGCTACTGCGTGCTTAGCATATTCCTATTCCACGTGTTCATCAACGTGGGCATGGTGCTCGGTCTTACGCCTGTAATAGGTATCCCCCTGCCCTTCTTCAGCTATGGTGGCTCGTCATTATGGGGCTTCACCATACTGCTGTTCATATTCCTGAGAATAGACGCAGGGCGCAATCTGATTAGAACATAAAACAAAGCTGGTGTGAATACATTTTGCCAACATTCGTAGAAGCGTGTTCACACCATAAATACAACAAACATAGAAAATGCGGCATCACATCAGATAATGTATGATGCCGCATTTTTATTTTATCATAAATCACCGCCTATCTGATAAATGACATGCCTATTACGCAGCATTGTAAATCAAATACAGTGGTCTGATTATCAGCACTTTATCGGTTAATGGCTTAAACATTCTGTGAATGTGTTACACAATACACAAAAACTGAAAATATTTTTCTTAAAAACTCATCACTCATCACATTCGTGCATAACGTGCTGAAACAGAAGACATTAGAGTGTGACGAGTTGAAAATTCAACTCGTCACGCCATATATCACTGACTATCAAGGCGTTAAAGGCATTTGTGACGAGTGATGAGTTTTTAAGAAAAATATTTTTGCTTTTATATGAGATTAGCAGGTTAGTTCAATAAAGCATTGACTTTGCATTGAGAAAAGGCACATTTCAACATACAAAAGCACACGTTTTACAATGCAAAAGGCCATGTTTCAGCCTATAAAAGGGCACGTTTCACAATGTAATTTGATGCCTTTTACTGTCGAAGTTATACACAACAATAAGCTTTATTTAATGTACCGCAGCCATGCCTGTTGTCGAAAAATAAAATTATTGGTGTCCGGTAAAAATTGATAGTAATCATATAAGTTGCTAAACAATAGATATTTATATGGATTTTAACATTTCGGGGCTTACTTTTTGTTAGAAAGAATAAGCAAAAGCATTAATGTGATTTCTATTACAAAAAAGTAAATCTTAAGCCCTTATATTGGCAATTTAATCACTTTTAGAGACAAAATCCTTATTGCAATGTTCAGCAAAAAGTTTTAGCGGACACCAATAAAATAAAATATTATTGCAGGAAAGCCATGAGAATGACACCGCATAAAACAATAAGAGTGAAAATCCACTCCGGAATTTTCACTCTTAATAATTATGCACCTGAATATTTCAGAGTGCAGACTGTCAAAATTAGTCGAGCTGAGCCAGTTTGTTGTCAGAACCGAGCACGTCGATAATCTTGTGCTTGTACATTTCCTCCATGAGGTCACGTGCAGGTCCGCAGTATTTACGTGGGTCGAACTCAGCAGGTTTCTCAACGAATACCTTACGAACGGCAGCTGTGAATGCCAGACGAGAGTCAGAGTCGATGTTGATCTTGCAAACAGCGCTCTTAGCTGCTTTACGCAACTGCTCTTCAGGTATACCAACAGCATCAGGCAGTTTACCACCATACTGGTTGATCATGTCAACATACTCCTGAGGAACAGAAGAAGATCCGTGAAGTACGATTGGGAATCCAGGAAGTTTCTTCATGATTTCGTCGAGCACGTCGAATGCCAATGGAGGAGGAACCAGACGACCAGTCTTCGGGTCGCGTGTGCACTGCTCCGGTTTGAACTTGTAAGCTCCGTGGCTTGTACCTATAGAGATAGCCAGAGAGTCAACGCCTGTCTTGCTTGTGAAGTCGATAACTTCCTCAGGTTTTGTATAGTGAGAAACCTCAGAAGCAACCTCGTCCTCAACACCTGCGAGTACACCAAGCTCACCCTCTACAGTTACATCAAACTGGTGAGCGTAGTCAACAACTTTCTTAGTAAGAGCAACGTTCTCATCATAAGGCAGAGAAGAACCGTCGATCATAACTGAAGAGAAGCCCATGTCTACACAGCTCTTGCAAAGCTCGAAGCTGTCACCATGGTCAAGGTGAAGAACAATCTCAGGATGGTTGCAGCCAAGCTCTTTAGCATACTCAACAGCACCCTCAGCCATGTAGCGCAGCAATGTCTGGTTAGCATAGTTGCGTGCACCTTTAGAAACCTGAAGGATAACCGGAGACTTCAGCTCAGAAGAAGCCTTGATGATGGCCTGGAGCTGCTCCAGATTGTTGAAGTTGAATGCTGGAATGGCGTAACCGCCGTTAATGGCTCTACTAAACATCTCGCGAGTGTTTACCAAGCCTAGTGTCTTATAACTTACCATAATACCTTTTTTAATATTTAAAAAATAATCGTTCTCTTAGACACCGCAAAGTTACCACTTTAATTTCTCAATACAAAAGAATAATTGAACTTTTAGTGTTCCATTCCGATTAATTTTCAGATTAATTGTACATTGGCCTGAAGCGCAATGATATTTTGTAATGTGAGTTTTGCAATTAATTGCAGAATGCCACACCTGCCACAAGGGGCTTACACATTAAGGAAACAAAAGAGTTAAAAGGGGGATATAAGGTAAGGACATAAAAAAAGGAGTACCGCTGTACTCCAACCTTGTTAACCTTAAATCTAATACTATGAAAAACACGATGCAAAGGTACGGATTTTTTACTAATATGCAATAGTTTGAGTGTATAAAATGCAATATAACAATATTTTATTGATTTAAATCAATAGATTTATCTTAAAAGGAGTTAAGGAGTTATGTAGTTAAGGAGTTAAGACATATGCATAAGCAGGTAAGGTAAAAATATAAGACAATACAGAAACTATCATCTATAAAAACAAATAAAGAAAATATTAAGGTAAACATTATCCTTATGAAAGAATAATATTCTTATTTATTTAACAGCATTATGAGTCCACAAAAAAGTAAAAGACGGACCACATAGTCCGCCTTTTAAACTATCCCAATACACAAAAAACATGTGTTTTTAATTTCTTAACTCCTAAAATTCAACCATACAAAACAAGGCATTTGTCTTAACTCCTTAACTACATAACTCCTTAATAACTATATCTCCCCAATAATTTTTTTCAGCAGATATGTGGCGTTTTGGTTACGTGCCACGCCGGGCGTTATTTTGTAAGTGTAGGTTATGTTGCCGCCAAGTTCTATCTCGAAACACCAGTTGTGGAAACGGGCTGGGTTGTTGTCTTCCATCTTTGACAACTCAAGGTCGTGAGTGGCTATAATGCCTGAAACGGGCAGACGGGATATCTCCTGAAGGAACAGACGCGAACCGTTGAGTTTGTCGAGCGAGTTGGTGCCCTTCAGAATCTCGTCGAGTATTATCAGCGTGCGGGCGGCATGCTTGCAACTCTGTATCAACTGGCGCAGACGGAGCAGTTCGGCGTTGAAATAGGATATGCCGCGACTCAGGTCGTCGGCGGTGCGCATACTGCTGAAAAGATTGAACACCGACACGCGCAGCGACTCTGCAAACACAGGCATTCCGTTCATCGCGAGAATATAGTTGACACCTATTGAGCGCAGGAACGTACTCTTGCCAGCCATGTTAGCACCGGTTATGATGTAATAATTGCCGTCGGCTATGGTGAAATCGTTGCGCACTGCCTTTGCACCGAGGAACGGATGATATATGCCTTTAGCCTCATAAACCACCCCGTCGGCCTCAACCACTTCTGCCGCAACAGCCTGCTGCTCGTTGTAGCTATAGACAGCCATCGACACAAGTGCGTCTATACGGCTTACGCAGTCGGTCCATTCGGCTATGCGCTCAATATAATGACGCTGCCATTTAAGGAAACGGCGCACGAGGAAGAAGTCGCTCAGAGCAAACATATTGAACAATATAAGTCCGATGAAATTGCCACGGCGGTCGAGACTTTTCAATATTTCAGAAAGTTGTCCGAACGAAGTCAGCGCACCGTCGTTGCCGGATGTCAGCGTGCCGCGCAGGTTGCGCAGATATTCGCTCTCAAATTCTGTACTGTTAATATGGCGTATCAGTCCGATAAAGTCGTGCAGATGGGCGTGCAGCTTTTCAACGGCACGACTGATTTGGCGCATCGACCTGATGTTGAGGGCTATGACAAGAAACATCTGCAACACGCCCCACATGACTGCAAGCGACGACGGAACAAGACCGAGAATGGCCAAAACCATTACAGCTATGAAACCTGCAATGGCCGCCCACGCCACAACAAGAGCAAGCGTGCTGCCGGCCTTGGGCGCAATGTTCATTGCGCTTATCTCTCTTACCACTCGGTTTATCGTGGCTGTATCAATGGCTTCGCCCTTCTTCTTCGCGTCTGACGCAAGGCGCTGACCGAGGGCAAGAAACTCTGTGCGCCAGCTCTCCATGCCCGCAAGCTCGGCTATGGCGCGGCGGCGAGCCTCTATCTCACCCTTGTCTGTAAGCAGATTCTGAAACGACGATGCCAGAAAATCGCTTCCGCCCGTTGTTACAGTTCGGTTTATACGGTTGAAAAGCGAGTCATGACCAAACACGTCCATGTCATAGGTAAAGGCGTGCGACGAGTCGATATAACGGCTCGCGCCGCCAAAACAGCTGAAGTCGCCACGCAGATAGCTCAGTTCCTTGTCGTACACCTGCTTGCGGCGGCGCAGCATGTCTGTTGTCTCACTGTTGCGCACATCGGCACGGCGAGCCACTATATAAGCAGCCAGAAATGCCACGGCTATGCAAAGCAGACCTACGGGCAGACCACGCAGGCAATAGAAAACAAAAGCCAGTACGGCAAGGCAAAACGTTATAAGCTCCATAGCCACATAAGTGCGGCCCTTACGCTTCAGCCTCTGTATCATGCCCGACAGGCTCTCAACCTGCCGTGAATAAAATTCTTGTCTGTTGTCCATATCTTTATTATGTCTGTTATTTATATTCGTATGTCATTTGTAAAAAACAAACAACGATTAGTTCACTGCAAAATTAATGCTTTAACACGGCTTTCAAGATATTTGACAACGTAAAAAGAGTTAAACACAACAACCTATTCGCTACTAATCAAGACAAGCAACGCGCCATCTTAATCATTTAATTTCATCAGTAAACATATTTACATCATGATTAGACAATGCCCGGCATAATTATTTTATGCCATCTGAAATATGCCATGCGAGCAAAACAATGACAAATCAGGAATACATAAATAAACAAAAACGGCTGCCCACCAAAATGATGAAACAGCCGCAATATAACAATAAAAAATAAGCATCAGTCTCTGTCGGGCAGCAAGACTATGCCCTCCTGCTTCATTCCGTCCATCATTATCTTCAGCGGACGGCTGAAACGCACATGACGTACATACTGCGTTTCGTATACAGCCGGCATGGCGTCGAGCAAATCTTTGCGATATATACCTTCATCCTTATAGGTATCAATAGTAAAATATCCTACGCCAAGACTTGTAACATTCTGAAAGAAATGAGAACCCTGACTCGGGTCAATGCGATAGTTTGCCAGTCCTGCCTCAACGATAAGACAAGCCGCACTGATATAAGCCCACTTTACAGGAATGCCAAGCCATGAGTCGCTCGAACCCCAGCGGCCCGGTCCGATAAGGATATAATTCTTATTTTCCTCAACAAACTTACGGTTGATATGTTCTATCTCATCTGCAATGAGAGGATTATTCGCTGCCGTAAAATTCTCGTCTGTCTTAACATACACTATGTCGACAATGTCGTTGCTTACGCCATGTCCTAAAGAATTGTGCGAACGCAGCAGACACCGCTTGTCATCAATATTATTCAAGTCTTCATCAAGCATCTGCTTACAGTCAACAATAGGCCGCATCTGAAGCAGATAGAACTCTCCTGTACGGTCGTTGTTTACATTGCATGCAAATTCTATCTCAACCGGACGGCGCATGCCCTCGGCTCCATATTTCATAGACATCTGCATCAGTTCCGGCAGCGGGAAAGCCCCATTCTGCAATACGCCACAGAAAGAGATAACCTTCCAGCCTTCATCATAAGCACCACGGCGTAGCATGTTGTTATACGGATCGAAAGTAGAAGCCAGATATGTCAGGGCGCCGTCCTTGTCTGCATCAGAAACATCGAGCTTGAGGATATTAAATCCATCGTCAACCTTAAAGTCGTCGCCGACGTTTCTCATATCCAAGGCATAAAACTGTGTCTGCGTCTGACTTAGCGCAAGCTCAACCTTACTCGTCTGCAATACATGGTCAGGATGATACGGACTTACACGCAATGTCTGTCCGCCGTCAACAATATACTTACCAAGTCCAAGCGCCAGACTTGCAATACCCTCCTCCGAAGTTTCGTTGCCGACAGGATAATAATTAATAGAGCGCAGCACTCCTGAAATATTGGGATAATAATGATTGCCGTATTGCTTGCCAACTACTTCCTGCAGCACGACAGCCATTTTCTCTTGGTCAATCACGTTGCTCGTGGCTGTCATGTAAGCCTTTGAATCACGATAGTAAACCGACGCATACACGCTCTTAATGGCGGCAGCCAGCATCTGCAGCATCTGATACTTGTCTTCAAGATTAGGAATCATATAGGTAGAATAGATACCTGCAAAAGGCTGATAGTGAGAGTCCTCAAGAAGACTTGACGAACGTATGGCTATCGGCCTGTCTGTTGCCTCGAAGAAAGTAAGAAAGTCGGATATATACTTGTCGGGGAGCTGTGCCCTGAGAAAGTGGCGTAATATCTCTTCATCGCTTGCATCGCTCAAAGCTATCTGATAAAGGTTGTTGCTCTCCATAAATTTATCGAACACATCGGTGCAAAGCACAACGGTCTTTGGTATAGACACCTTTATGCCCTCACGCTCATTAAACTCAGGATGTGTCTTTATTATATTGTCAAGAAAAGCCAGTCCACGGCCCTTTCCGCCCAAAGAGCCGTCGCCGATGCGGGCAAAATGGGCATAACGGTCAAACTTTCCGCGGTCGAACACAGCCACGACGCCGATGTTCTTCATGTGACGATACTGCACAATGGCCTCAAAGATAATCTTGCGGTGCAGGTCAACGTCCTGCAGCTTGTGCCACGTCACAGTCTTCAGAAACTCCGACACAGGGAATATCGCTCTGGCACAGAGCCAGCGGCTCATGTGGTTGCGCGATATGTGATACAACATAGAGTCGTAAGGTATCTTGAATATGTTGTCCTGAAGCTCTTTAAGAGTGCGCACGCGCATTACTTCCTGATGAGTCTTTGGGTCACGGAAAATAAAGTCGCCAAAGCCCATATGCTCAGCCATAATATTTTTCAGGTCGAGACTCATCTTCTTTGAGTTCTTGTCTATGAAACGGAAATGCTCAGCCTCGGCCTTCTGCCTGTTCTCGCTCTCGCTGCTCTGAAGTATCAATGGTATATATTCATCGCGCTTGCGTATCTCACGCAGCAGTTTCAATCCTGCCTCCGGGTCCTTCTCTCCGTCTTTCGGAAACCGGCAATCAGATATCACTCCCAGCGTGTTTTCATGATACTTATCATAAATGTCCATTGCCTCTTCATAAGTTCTTGCCAATACCACCTTTGGCCTGCCCCTCATGCGCAACGCGGCACTGTGAGGATTGAGCGCCTCTGTGGCAAAGCTCTGACTTTGAGCCAGTATGTAGCTGTAGAGCGTAGGCAGAAGCGACGAATAGAAACGAATGCTGTCCTCTACAAGAAGTATCATCTGAACACCAGCCTCAGCAATGTCATGCTCAAGGTTCATTTTATCCTCTATCAGTTTAATTATCGACAGGATAAGGTTAGTGTTGCCGAGCCAGCAGAACACATACTCGAATATCGAGAGGTCTTCGTTCTCCATACGGCGCGTTATGCCGTGGGAGAAAGGCGTGAGCACAACGCACGGAATGTCGGGAAACTTGGCCTTGACAGAGCGTGCCACCGTGAAAGCGTCATTGTCAGCATTGCCGGGCATGCATATCACGAGGTCAATACTCGTAGATGCAAGCACATCTGCAGCCTCCTCCGTGGTGCTCACCTGAGTGAACGTAGGCGGATAGCGCAGTCCGAGTTCGGTGTATTCGTTAAATATTTTCTCGTCAACACGGCCGTCGTCTTCAAGCATGAAGGCGTCGTAAGGGTTGGCTACTATCAGCACATTGAAGATGCGGTGCGTCATGAGGTTCATGAACGTCACATCTTTCAGATAAAATTTATTCCACTGCTGTGGTGCGTTTTCGCTCATATTGGTATTTCAATTATTATGTTTTTTCACTTTATAAAGACAATAAAGCGTGGCTACAATCATGCCCCATGCCACAAGAATGATGACAAACAGGCCTAAGCTGCATATAAATGGCAGAAGCAACATATCTGGCAGTACCGTGGCCATAAGCAGGAGCAACAGCTCGCGGCGATGCGTAACCGGCTTGAACAAGTGAGAATAAAACTCAAACAAACCCATACTTTACAGCCTTTCCCAGATTAGACAAGATTAAATTCTTTTCCGCAAAGATAATAATTATGTAAGAAAAGAGAGAAACAACATCAAAGTTTTTTACCATTAAACGGCATAAAAAAAGGCGGAACGGCAAATATGCCGCTCCGCCCGCATTGTTTCAATCATTCAGTAATCAATCACTTCTGTTATCGTTCCATCTAAACCTACCTTCAGGTCTTTGTCATAATTGTCAAGATCAATCAGATAATAGGCCTCTCCGGCAGCAGTCTCAATATAGTCGCAGTCATCTATCACCTTTCCCGGATAGCGTGAGTTCACAGCGGCACGGATGTCGGCAGGAACGTTACGCGAACAGTCAACCGATGTCATAACCCAGTTGTACGAGCTGTCAAATATTATCTCAATGCTCTTTCCGCCGTGACGTATGTCAAGTTCATACCCGTTGCGCTCCTTCTCAAAGTCAACAACCACGGCTCCGGCATAATTGGCGTCTAAATAAGCCTGTATCTCAGCAGGCATCTGTCCCGGCAAGAGTCCTTCGTTGCGGTCGTCGTCCTGGTCCTGAACATCTCTGAACAGAGTTCCCGCAAGGTCAAAATACAGGTCATGGTCAGGCTGTCCGGCTTTCTCCACCTCTATTTTATATATAGTGTCATATCCCTTGCGCTGAATCTCATCGATGTCTTCAACGGTCCAACTCTGCTGAGCATATACGGTTGCCGCATATCCTTCCTGAACAGCCTGAGGCAGCGAAGTGATGTCACGTCCGTGGTCAATCTCGGTCATCATCCATGTGCCGTCGCCTGTATACCAAGCGTCATATTCCTTATTGTCCTTCATAAACTCAGCAACCAGATATCCGCCGGCCTCAGCGTCCCATTCTACATGTCTAACGTCTGAGTATTTCTGACTGAAAGCAGTCTGCACTGCATTGGGAACCTGCACATTATTGTCGTCGTTGTCATCGCTGCAGGAAGTTGTAACAAATGCGCCGAATGCGCAAATCATCGCTAACTTTACAAATTCTAAGGTTCTCATAATAATCATTTTTATTTTTAAACTGTTAATTCTTTTTTATTTCTCTCCACCCCGTCAGCACCGCCGTTTCATCATTTCTGACATCATCGAAGAATATGCCTTCGGGTGTTTTGTTGTTGCAAATAAACACACCAAATCTGAAAACAATCTGAAAAATCAGACAAATATCAAAATTTTTTATTCCAATCATAAAAAAACTACAACAAGCATCCCATTAAATCATTATACCTTAATTAATATAATAGGAGACCATAAAAAAACAAATGAACCATAACAAACATCAAATTAGCTGTAGAATATTCGTTCAATCAAATTTTTATACTACCTTTGCATCAAATTACATCGCGTAAAACATTGTAAGTCAAAACGTGGATGACTATTAATCTTCAGAAGTTTTCAGGCATTACTTATGGCATTTTGAAAGATTTACGCCCGCTTGCAGTGACAATAATCAAATGGATAAACCGCCAGAAACTTTTTCAAGGCGGCCACCCGACGCAAGCCAACAGTAACGGCAAGACATTACACGACGGCGCATAACAGATGTGCACATAACCATTACTTACATGAATGAAGGCGCGAAACATTTTAACATATATAACTTAACAACAAGGAAAGATGAAGAAAAATCTGAAATTGTCAACTCTCTGCGTGCGCGGAGGATGGAAACCTAAAAACGGCGAGCCGGTGCAACCGCCCATTGTTCAGAGCACCACTTTTAAATATGACAACAGCGAAGAGATGGCTATGCTCTTCGACCTGAAGAAAGAAGGTTACTTCTATACACGCCTGCAAAACCCGACAAACGACAACGTTGCTAAGAAAATTGCTGCCCTTGAGGGCGGTATTGGCGCAATGCTTACATCATCAGGACAGGCTGCCAACTTCTACGCCGTGTTCAACATCTGCGAGGCAGGCGACCATATCGTTACTTCAAACGAGATTTACGGCGGAACATACAATCTGTTCGGAGTTACGATGAAGAAACTCGGCATAGAGTGCACATTCGTAAACCCTGAGAGCAGCGAGGAGGAGATACAGAAGGCTTTCAGACCCAACACCAAGGCGCTGTTCGGCGAAACAATATCTAACCCGGGCTGCAAGGTGCTCGACATAGAAAAGTTTGCACGCATAGCCCACAAGAACGGCGTGCCTCTCATCATAGACAACACCTTTGCCACACCTATCAACTGCCGTCCGTTTGAATGGGGATGCGACATAGTTACCCACTCTACGACAAAATACATGGACGGACACGCAACACAGGTTGGCGGATGCGTTGTTGACAGCGGCAACTTCGACTGGGACGCACACGCAGACAAGTTCCCCGGACTGACCACTCCCGACGAGTCATACCACGGACTTACATATACAAAGACCTTCGGCAAGATGGCATATATGACCAAGCTCACCGCACAGCTGATGCGCGACCTCGGCTCTATACCGTCACCACAGAACGCATTCCTGCTCAATCTGGGACTCGAAACGCTCGCACTGCGCATGCGCCAGCACTGCGCCAACGCACAGAAGGTGGCAGAGTTTCTGCACAACGACCCGCACGTGGCATGGGTTACTTACTGCGGACTCGAAGGCGACGCCTGCTACGAGCTGGGTAAAAAATATCTGCCCAACGGCTCATGCGGCGTGATGTCGTTCGGACTGAAAGGCAACCGCGATACAGCAATCAAGTTTATGGACTCGCTCGAGCTTATCAACATAGCAACCCATGTGGCTGATGCCCGCTCTTGCGTGCTGCATCCGGCAAGCCACACACACCGACAGCTGAGCGACGAACAGCTCAAGGAGGCAGGCATAGCCCCCGACCTGATACGTCTGTCAATAGGTATCGAAGATGCCGACGACCTTATAGACGACTTGAAACAGGCTCTGTCAAAACTTGACTAATCCATACCTTACATAATATGAGATTCACAGCGGAAACAACATTGTAATACATGTTGTTTCCGCTTTATTTTGACTATATCCCCCCAAAAAAGGAAGGAACATTGTAAAAAAGTACAAAAAGTAAGTTCAATACATTAAATAAATTGGATTTTCCTTGGAAGTTACATAAGAAAAGACTACATTTGTCATCACGAAAACGACATAATGTTAGTTTAACTAAAAACATATACTATGGAAGTCCAGAAAATAATGCAAGACCTGGAGATGAAGCATCCGGGCGAGAAAGAGTATTTACAGGCCGTAAGGGAAGTTTTGGAATCAATTCAAGACACCTACAATCAGCACCCAGAATTTGAGAAAGCTAAGATTGTTGAAAGAATGGTAGAGCCTGATCGCATCATCACATTCCGTGTAACATGGATTGACGACAAAGGCGAGGTACAGAACAACCTCGGTTACCGCGTTCAGTTCAACAGCGCCATCGGCCCGTACAAAGGCGGTTTGCGTTTCCACCCGGCAGTAAACGTATCTATGCTTAAGTTCTTAGGCTTTGAGCAGACATTCAAGAACGCACTGACAACTCTGCCTATGGGAGGCGGTAAAGGCGGTTCAGACTTCAACCCGGTAGGTAAGTCTGACGCTGAAATCATGCGTTTCTGCCAGGCATTCATGCTCGAGCTTTGGAAGAACATCGGTCCTGACACAGATATTCCTGCAGGCGACGTAGGCGTAGGCGGACGTGAAATCGGTTTCTTGTACGGAATGTATAAAAAACTTGCTCGCGAATACAATACAGGCGTATTGACAGGTAAAGGCTCTACATGGGGCGGTTCTATCCTGCGTCCTGAGGCAACAGGTTTCGGAGCTCTTTATTTCACACAGCATCTGCTCAACAAGGCCGGCAAAGACATCAAGGGTCTGACTATAGCATTGTCTGGATTTGGTAACGTAGCATGGGGCGCTGCAACAAAAGCTGTTGAACTCGGTGCAAAGGTTATCGCTATTTCTGGCCCGGACGGTGTTTGCCAAATACCTGACGGCATCACAAAGGACATGATCGACTACATGCTGATAATGCGTGCATCTAACCGCAATCAGGTTTCTATGATGGCCGACAAGTTCCCCGGCAAGGCAATATTCACTCCTGGAAAGAAAGCATGGTCAGTTAAGTGCGACCTGGCACTTCCTTGCGCATTCCAGAACGAATTGAACGGTGACGACGCTAAAGAACTTATCGCTAACGGTACATGGTGCTGCTGCGAGGTTTCAAACATGGGATGTACACCTGAAGCTATTCACGAATTCCAGTCAAACGGCATACTGTTTGCTCCTGGTAAGGCTGTTAACGCCGGTGGTGTTGCAACATCTGGTCTTGAAATGACACAGAATGCAGCTCACTTAGGATGGTCAGCTGAAGAGGTTGACGCTAAGCTCCACTTCATCATGAAGAGTATACACGAGGCTTGCGTTAAATACGGTACACAGCCTGACGGCACCATCGACTATGTAAAGGGCGCCAACATCGCTGGTTTCATGAAAGTTGCTCATGCTATGCTCGAGCAGGGTATCATCTAAAACCTTGACATTTATAAGTGATATATAGAATAATTCTCATAATTACATTCTTTTGGCTTGGCCATACTTTTCTCCCTGCACAGGAGAAAGGTATGGCCAGCTATTATTCTAACCGTCTGCATGGCAGGCGCATGAGCGACGGCACAAGATACCACCGCGACAGCCTAATCTGCGCCCACAAAAGCTACGAACTGGGCACCATGCTGAAGGTTACCAACATAAAGAACGGCAAAAGCGTAATAGTAAGAGTGGCCGACAGATGCCGCGGACGAAGAATCATAGATCTGTCGTATGCAGCAGCAGAAGAGATTGGCATCATATCTTCAGGAGTGGCCATGGTAAAAGTAGAAAAATACAAAGCAGAAAAGGGCGTACCGTACAGAAGAGATATTGACGACGACCTGCCTGAACTAGACTTCGAAATAACCGAGAAAGACAGCTACTTTAAACCTAACTGGGGAAAAGACGAGAAAAAGGACAACGACAAAAAGAACAGCGAGAAAAAGAGACATAAACATAAAAAGAACAGAAAATAAAATATGGCATGCTGCGGCATCTACTAATATAACTATTAACGCATAACATCAGCAAAGGCCACCAACAGCAGGCATATATTTTATAATACTTTAATCAGGAAAAACTCTTTTAAGTCAGCCTATTTTAGGAAAGTATAAAACTTAAAATATTTTTCTTAAAAACTCGTCACTCGTCACATTGGCGTTTAAATCATTATATATCAACAAGTTATAGTGTGACGAGTTGATTTCTCAACTCATCACATCATTCATAATCATACCTAAAATGCACTTTTTCGATGCATTTATCAACATTATCCACACATATCAGCCATTCTGAACAGTCCGTCGACACAGAAATATTACAAGCTGTGATGAGTTGAAAATTCAACTCGTCACACCGTAACAGCCATAACATCAATAAGTTAAAGGCAAATGTGACGAGTGACGAGTTTTTAAGAAAAATATTTTCGGTTTAATGCCTCCGCACCATATAACCGGCAATCCGGCCTATACAAATTGCAAAAGGACACATATTAGAAGGTAAAAGGATACAAATCACAATGCAATATGCCGCCTTTTATAAGCTAAAAGGGCATCTTTCATAATTACGAAAGTGCCTGACAGAAAGTCAAATGCAGCATTTATACAATAAATAACGCCATGTAAAAAAGTTAAAGCAACAGCCGGATTAAATACAAAATTTAGCGTGAAAAGTTAAAAGAATGAAATATTTAGGCGATTATTTTACTTTTATTTGGTTTATATTATAAACTACTTTATATTTGCATTGTATCCGGATAAAACCCGTTAAAGCCACAGCTGCAGAGTGGCCTAAACGGGTGTGAGAGCTGTAAATAAGATTATTAACAGTTAAAATCTATTCTTATGAAAAAGGCGATATTAAACTCCGTAATGCTTGCCATAGCGCTTATGGCAACAGCAACAGTTTCGGCACAAAGAGACATGCAGCTCACCGTAAGCAACATTCCGAACGACAAGGGACAGATACTTATTGCCACCAAGAGCGGGCAATGGGCTAAGGTGAAAGCCGAAAAAGGCAAGATTGAAACCACCGTAAAAGACGTGCCCGACGGTAAAGGCAAGATATATGTCTTTCATGACGAGAACGGCAACGGACAACTCGACGAGAAAGACAATATACCAATGGAATATTGCGCTTTCGGCGACTATGAAATGAGCGAAAACAACAGCAAGGTTAACATTGAGCTTATATATGTTCCCGACAAGATGAAGGGAGAAGTAAAACAAGCTAAATGACCTGCTGAAAACCCCTACGAACCGGCCTCGGCTACCGGGGCCGGTACTAAAAACAATAAAACATTAATAACTGCAAAATAAATATTCAAGATGGAAGACAACGAGAAACTTTCGGCCGAACGCAGTCTCAAGATAATAAGCCAGGCCATTGAGCAAAGCCGAAATGACATAATGCGCAACGCCGGAACACCAATGATATTTTGGGGCTTGCTGACTTGCGCAACTGCCGCTATTGTATGTCTGTTATGGAAATACACCGGCAATCCTTCATGGAACGCGCTGTGGTTTCTGATGGCCGTCATAGGATGGTGCGTGATGGCTGCAAAGAGCCGCAAGGACAAGAAAAAGCCTACAAACTTCTTCAGCAGAGTGCTAAGAATATCATGGATATCATTCGGTCTGTTTGCGCTTATCACTGCCGTTATAGGCACGATTTCGTTTGACAGTACGGTGTATACGGTCAAGCTGCCTATAACGACAGTGCTGATACTTCTGCTGGGACTCACCGGACTGATTACGGGCCTTGTGCTCCGCCACACCTTCATAACCACATTCTCCGTGGTATCAGTGGTGCCTGCCAACTTCGCGCTTATGTATCCCGGTCCTTATGAATCGCTTGCAATATGCCTCACATCACTTTTCATTCTGGTGATACCCGGAATAATCATTAACCGACAATATAAAAAATAACGATATGGAAACGGAAGAAAACAAGAAACTTTCAGCAGAACACAGCATCGAGATTATACGCGAAACTATTGAGCAAAGCCGAAAAGTAATTACACGCAACTGCGCAGTCACTCTTCTGACATGGGGCATTCTTATATGCGTAACGGCAACCGTGATAGGATTGTTGTGGAGCTACACAAACTCTTATTACTGTAATCTCGGATGGATTGTGATGGTCTTTATCGGACTGTTAATCAACAGCAAGATGATTATAGAAGAAGAAACTGCCGGTGTACCAAAATCGTTCATAAACGACATCACAAAAAATATATGGAGAACATTTGCAGTGGTAATATTCACTTCAACAGTGGCGAGTCAAGTCACCAATTTTGGAAATGACCCTATAGCCCAAGAACTGCCGATATCTGCCACGATAAACATCTGCATGACTTTTGCGGCTATAATGACCGGCATAGTGCTGAAAAGCGAAATGATATCGTTGTTCGCCTGCTGCGGTTCATATAGCAGTATAAAAGCAGCCCTTGATTGTAACGGACCGGAAGAGATGGCGGCCGTTATCTTTGGCGGAATGCTGATGATGGTGATACCAGGGGCTATCGCCTTATACAGGAACAGAAAGACAAAGGGCAGACAGAACGAAACCAAATTGAACGAGAAAGAACAATAACTGAGAAGCAATAATGTTTAAACCACTTGACCCGCTGCTGCACAGCGAACTGCGACTGGCCGTGATGTCGATACTGATGACCGTTGACGAAGCCGACTTCGTTTACCTGAAGGAACAGACTAAGGCCACGGCAGGTAACCTGAGCGTGCAGCTTGACAAACTAAGCAGCGCAGGATACATTGAGATCCAAAAGGGATTTCAAGGCAAAAAGCCGCGCACAACGTGCCGCATAACCGATAAGGGACTGAAGGCCTTTGAGGACTATGTAGAGGCACTTAAAAGCTATATATCACCGCAATAGGCACACGGCCATTAATGCAAGACAAAATAAAGCAACTGAACCATAAATACACCCGAACATAATATATTCAGACAAACAACAAAAAATGGGGAACCAGCCTAAGCAGGTTCCCCATAAACTTTATTATGAGCAATATTATTTCTCTAATGTTGCAACAACTTCAACCTCAACAAGAGCGCCTTTAGGCAGAGTCTTAACGGCAACAGCAGAACGTGCCGGGAACGGCTCCTTGAAGAATGTAGCATAAACCTCGTTCATGGCAGCAAAGTTGTCCATGTCTGAAAGGAACACGGTTGTCTTTACAACATGTGTAAGGTCTATACCGGCCTCAGCCAATACGTTTGTAACGTTTGTGAGCGACTGCTTTGTCTGCTCCTTTATTCCGCCTTCAACAAACTCGCCTGTTGCAGGGTCGATTGGCACCTGACCTGATGCGAATACGAATCCGCCGGCTACTATAGCCTGGCTGTAAGGACCTAAAGCCTTAGGAGCTTTGTCTGAATGTAGTGCTTTCATTTCTCTTTGATTTTAAAATATTATTATTTTTAATTTTAATTAAATTCTTCTTGCGGCTAATCTCCGCCCTGCCGCCTTGTCTGACAATAATGCCCGATGCGCACAGGTGGTGCCGAGGCAATGTTATTTGAGCTTGAAACCTTTTGACTTAAGGCTCTCCTTTATCGCCTCAACATGCTCGTGGTTGCGTGTCTCAATCTTTACGCTCAGCTCACACGCATTGATCTTCTGGCTGTATGCGCCACGCTCATGATAAACGCTCAAGATGTTTCCGCCCATGCTTGCTATAACACCGTTAACCTCATAAAGCTGACCTGGTTTGTCGTCAAGCTCCATAGATATGGTGCATATACGGCCGTCCTTCTCCAGACCGCGGTTGATTACACGGCTAAGAATATTAACGTCGATGTTTCCGCCGCTGACAAGGCAGATGGTCTTCTTGCCCTTGATAGGCACCTTGTTGAACATTGCAGCGGCAACGCTGACAGCACCCGCACCTTCAGCCACCATCTTCTCCTCTTCGAGCAGACGCAGAATTGCTGCGCAAATCTCGTCTTCAGAAACGAGACATATGTCGTCAACATATTTAGAGCAGATATCGTAAGTAAGGTCGCCCGGAGTCTTAACGGCTATACCGTCGGCAACGGTTGACACCTGAGGCAATGTTATCTCTTCTTTCTTTCTTATACTCTCATACATACTCGGAGCGCCGGCAGCCTGAACGCCATAAACTTCTATGTTAGGATTGAGCGTCTTCATGGCATAAGCCACACCGCTGATCAAGCCGCCACCGCCTACAGGAACAATAACAGCCTGAACATCAGGCAACTGCTCGAGCAGCTCAAGGCCTATGGTTCCCTGTCCTGCTATTACATGCTCGTCGTTAAACGGATGAACGAACGTATAACCTTTTTCGTCACGCAGCTGCATGGCACGCTGATAGGCATCGTCATAAACGCCCGGCACGAGACAAATCTCTGCACCCAGACGGCGTGTAGCCTCAACCTTACTGATAGGAGCACCTTCGGGCAGACATATCAGCGACTTGATGCCGTGAGATGTAGCACCAAGGGCAACGCCCTGCGCATGGTTGCCGGCAGAGCAGGCAACAACGCCTCTTTTCTTTTCGTCATCAGTAAGCTGCGAGATTTTGTAATAAGCTCCACGAATCTTGAACGAACCTGTTATCTGAAGATTCTCTGGCTTCAGATATATATCACTCTCAGGATTAAGCTTCGGAGCTTTCACAAGGTCAGTACGTCTCAATATTTCACTAAGCACATATCGCGCTCTGTAAATGTCATCTAAATTAAGCATAATATTAAATTTAACAGATTTTGCATCACAAAATTACAACAAATATTTTTAGTTATGGCATTTAGCCATATTTATTTTCACCTATTTAACATAATGGTGATTCGGCCGCAAAAAACAAAAAGAACCTTTTAACCGTGTCTTCAGTTCAAAATAGGAACCAAATATAACTTGCCGTGCATCACCGTTTGCGCAAATCACAATAAATGCTTAACTTTGCGCCGGTTGTAGCATTAATTATTTATCTTGCATTAACAGCCCGTAACGGCATTAATCAATGCAGAATATGCCGTTAAAGACATATTGTGGATAAGTATTTTGGATAACGCTACATGAGAAAAAACTATAAACAAAAAATGGAAAAGAAATATATCCTTGCCATCGACTCGTTTAAGGGCTGCCTTACGTCAGCCGAGGCAGAAGAAGCTGCCGCAGAGGCGATAAAGGCATACGGCAACGGGGCAACGGCTGAGTGTGTTGCCGTGTCAGACGGCGGCGACGGCATGCTCAAGGCTTTTGCCGATGCGCTCAACGGTGAGATTGTTACTACAATAGTGCATGGTCCGATGATGCGGCGCACTGAAGCTGAATATGCCGTAACGGCAGACGGCACGGCGATAATAGAAACGGCTCAGGCCTGCGGACTAACGCTCGTGAAGGAAGAGGAGCGCAACCCTATGCGTGCCGCTTCGTATGGTGTCGGTGAACTGATAGTATCGGCATTCAAGCGCGGATGCAGAAAATTCATTATAGGTCTTGGCGGAAGTGCCACAAGCGACGCTGGCATAGGCATGATGATGGCTATAACAGACAAGCTGGCGCCAAGGGGAGGCAATTTTGACTACATTGCGGCTGAACTGCGCGACGGATGCAGTTTCACGTTGGCGTCCGACGTAAGCAATCCGCTTTATGGTCCTGACGGTGCCGCGGCCGTGTTCGGTCCTCAGAAAGGTGCCACGCCCGACATGATTGAAAGACTTGACAGCCGTGCCAAGAGATTTGCCGAAATATCGGCACGCCACTTCGGTTACGACTTTTCAAACAAGCCCGGAGCCGGTGCCGCCGGCGGACTTGGCTATGCCTTTATGCAATATCTCGGAGCCGATATGCAGTCGGGTGCCGAACTGATGCTCCGCCTTGCCTGCTTCGACAGCCGTCTTACAGGCGCCTGCTGCGTTGTTACTGGCGAAGGTCACGCCGACCGACAGACGCTTATGGGCAAGATGCCTTACCATGTGATGAAGGCGGCAAAGGCTAAAGATCTGCCGACATGGCTCATAGCAGGAAGTGTGGACGACCGACAGGCGCTGCTTGACGCAGGATTTACACGCATTGCTGCCGTAACACCTTCCAATGCAGATACGGCAGAGGCAATGAACAAGGACAACGCACGCAACAACATACGCAACGCCATACGACAACTGATAGAAGAAGCCTCAACCGAAGAACAGGCATAAGCGCAATGCCTACAACACTTAACGTGAACAAGCATAATTTATAAAGAGCTTTATCAGGCTCTGACGGATATGTTTTTGACATTGACACACTGAAAAATAAAACGGGCAACAGTAACATTAAACTGTTGTCCGTTATTTTTTATATCTATAACCATAGATAAATTCCGCCATCCATTCGATTCTTACAACCTTCCGATATGCTTAGCTACAAAGTTTCTCACCTTCCGTTCATATTCATACGGATAGTCGTGATACGACTTTGCGTGTGCACATCCAGGCGTAAGCCATATATCGTTATATCGCAGCGTCTTGTCTGCCTTATTCTCGTAAGCCGGATTCATGTTAAACAGCGGAAGCACCATGGCCGACGGCACATAATCGTCGGAAGTGCCGTGAATATACAGCATCGGGGTGTGGCATTTGCCAAGCTGCTTGAGCGACGAAGCCTCACCGAATGTCCATCCGTAGCGCAGCTTGCAGAGTATGCTCGCGGCATATAGCACAGGAAAATCAGGCAATCCGAACTGTTCGCCAAGCTGATGACTAAACTCATCCCATGCACTTGTAAATCCGCAGTCTTCAACAAAGCAGCATACGCCGTCGGGCAACTTCTCGCCCGAAACGTTCATCACCGTTGCGGCACCCATCGACACACCATGCAGCACAATGCGCGGAGAGCGGTCGGCATCGCGGAACATCCTGCGTGCCACATATATCCAGCGTATTATGTCGTTGCGGTCTTTCCATCCCATCTGTATGTCGTCGCCGTCGCTCAGTCCGTGAGCATGAAGGTCGGGCACAAGTATGTTATATCCCATGCGCTCATATATGCTCGCAATGGGCAGCATGCGTATCGAGCAGTCTGTATATCCGTGAACAACGATTGCCGTGCGCCCCATGGAGCGCGGATTGCGCACGAAGAGAGCATGATGGCGTTCGCCAGCCGGAGTGGTTATGAACGTGTCGCGCAGGGCACGGGCATGCTTCAGACTGTCAATCCACGGCCGAGTCCATGGATATTCATAGGCTATCTGCTTATACACCACGGCTGTGTCGCGTCGGTTGTAGTCGGGCTTCAGGGCATAGTCGAGCATATACCAGCCGGCGCCGAACGTCAGCAATACCAATGCGGCAACAACCGCTACAATAATATAAACAGTTTTTCTCTTCATCAGCTATATGTTTTAATTTATATCTACCCTGCCCCGGCCTACCGGCTGTCATGCCTGAAAGGCACTCAGCGGCGCGCCGTTGTAATGTTAAACTCACTAACGTTAGACACAACGTTGCCGTTGCCCTGAACGGCATAAATGCGGAAACAGGCCGTGCCGTCCTTCAGTTTTTTTCCGCCTTTCACCATTGCCGTATATCTTACACCCTTGCCCGGCACTATGCGCTCTACGTGTATGCTGTTAGAAACATATATGCGCTTGTTGCCCGTTGTCTCAACCACCATGGGCTGAACGTCGTATACAGTTGAACCCGACACGTTGTAAATCTCGAATATCACCTTGCTCAGCTCATCGCCGCTCAGTTTATGGTCTTGATTGTCGTCAACAAAACGTGCGTTGCGCACCTCCAGCGGCAGCTTTTCTTCCACCTTTTCAGGCGTACTTATATTGTCAAACGACGAAGACGGCATTACTCGTTCGGGATGCGATGCTGTATAGTTGCCCGTATAGTCAGAGCCGTTGAAGTCGTAAAGCACGTCGTCACCGCTGTTTGTAGGGTCGAATCCGCTGTCGTCATATCCGCCGCCGTTATTCGCATGGTCATCGTTACGGTTGTCATATCCGCGATAAACATCGTCGTCATACCTATTGTCGTAACCCTTGTTTCCTGCGGTGGCTGCCCGACGATGCTCCCTATATTTCTGTTCAAACCTTGCATCCTCATAATTCTGATATTCCTGTTGCTGCTGGTCGGCCTTTGCACCCAACGCACCTCCCACGGCAGCACCTCCCGCCATGCCTACAAGTGTGCCGATGTCGCTGCCTCGCGGTCCTCCGGCAATGCCTCCGATGGCCGAACCGAGCAGCGCGCCGAGCGTTGAACCGGCATAAGCCCCTGTACCGGCGCCGGTGGTGCATCCTGTCAACATCATTGAAGCGCACAAAAGCAATACAAATGTCTTCTTCATAAATAAGTCTCCTTCCGTATACGGTTCTGAACGTGGCAGAAGCCCGAAAAATTAAAATTTCTAAGCAAGTTCCGCCGTTTAGTACAGATATATAATTTTAAAACATTACAAATTTACGGATTATTTTCCGTTGTACAATGACATAATCCCCAAAATGGCATAGGGAAATCCCTAAAATAATTGAGAATGGCAAAGCGGAGTTATCAATGCCATAGAGCATCATCAACTCATCCGGACGCACAATCGACAACAAGGAGCATCCGTTTCATGGATCCCGCATCGAGTGCGAAACAAAATCGCAATCATTTGAATGACAATTGATTGCGATTCTTGTTTTGTGTGATTGCACCACATTTGCACCACTAAATCCATAGTAGTATGCCAAAATTCGGTGATATTATAATCTAATTTCAGCAAAAAAAGTATTTGTTGCTTGACAAAAGAGAAAGTGCTATGTTTATTTTTTCTACTTGATGAAAAAGGACTTTATTTTAATAGACGTATATATATACGGTAATAAAATAAAGTAAAAGCAAACTCATATTTATACTTGAATACCAAAAAATCTCATTCCGCTTTCGGAGTTTAAATTCATCATAGGATATTTATCGGGCATGTACCATGCAATCAATTCTGAAACACATGAATTCCCAAAGTAATGGATAGCCTTTTTGGTAGATTCAATTTTTGTAGAATCAATAGGACCCGTGTTTAAAAGTGAGTTCCATGATTTTATTATGTCCTTTAGTTTGTTGTTATTAGGTATTTTTGTTCTGTTAATTGGATAGCTATTTAAACAATGAAAACAATCTAAAATATCTTTTACATCTTCCATTGTTATTTTAGAAATATTTGATGGTCTTAACTTGTCTTGTATAAAAAGACTTCTCTCGATTCTAAAATATTCGGAATCTTTATCATAAGGCATTTGTTTAAAGTATTTAAGAACTTCTAGTCGTTTCTGAGTGTCAGTTAGAGTTCTTGCTTTTTTATTTTTATATATATTTGATGGTTTCTTAGGAGCATCATGATACAGATAATTAAAAAAATAATCAACTTCTTGATACAATGTGAAACCGTCCGATACCATCTGTGGGTTTCGCCCCGTCGTTTTTTCATAAAAATATGCAAAGTCTATAAACTTGTCACATTTTGAAAGAAATTTATCAGTCTGAAAAGTTTTGTAATGAGGTAGTTTGCATTTCTTACTAAATAAATTACCATCTTGATAATTTACAAGATTGTCATTATTTATCTTGAATTTAATATCGGAAATAGTAGATGCTTTATTCCACCAATTTAGAAACAATGTTTCTACGCTTTTTATGTCTTCGCATTCACTTCCTATTTCATATCTGCGGGAAAATGCAGTTCCTGTTAAGTTTGCTGAAGTCAATAGACACCAATTGTCTATAATATATACTTTCGCATGAAGACTTAGAAGTGTTTTTATTTCTGAATTTGCGGACTGTTGAATTAAATAAAATGTATCTTTTCGTATAAATCCTGCATCTATATCAGTTAGTATGCGAAAGTCTATATTGGCTCTCATCCAATTTCCTCCTAAAATTTGAAGAAATTCTTTGGAAGAACCGATGAATGGAGATGCAACCCAGATTCGATATTTTGCTTTATTACAATGCTCATGTAATGTATCAATGAGTTGTTGATTTGTAAAAATCATGTTTTATATATTTTAGTATAACACCTAATTATTTATGTAAAAGGTTTCTTTAATTGCGATTTGTTATTTTACGAATGGTTTATATGGCATGAAACTGCATATGGTAGGACAGCGTAGGGAAGGAGATACCTTTCCATGAGATGATAGCTCTAACACCGGCATCAGAAAACGACCTAACCGTATTCAAAAACGAATGTGTGCCATACCTGTTCGGTAAAACCGTTCTTGCAGACAAGATTTACAGCGACTTCTCTTTCTTTAATGAAAGCAATCCGATAAAAGTGCTTACTCCACATAAAGAGATTAAGGAGAAATCGAAAAATCTTAAACAAAGGGAGAAAGCTGCAAGGGATATCTTCTCACAAGCCGTTTCTATAGTCAGACAGCCTATCGAATCCTTTTTCAACTGACTGAATGAAAAAACTGAAATTCAAAGAGCGTCTAAAGTAAGAGCTACAAAGAGACCGTTAATACACAACCATTGGAAAGTTGGCAATTGCTCTACTTACTTATGTTAATTTTTGAAGCAGGTTGCCAACTTCTGATTCGCATGAATTGTGAATTATGAATTAAATCTTGTGTTCCGGTACGATTGCGAAATAAACAAGGTCGTCGGTTCCGTCGTTAAACATGGCGTGAGAATGGCCCATCGGACAATAATGCACATCACCGGCCTTTACGTTCTCTGTGGTGTCGTCATAACGGAAATGACCTACACCGCTGATGATATAAACAATCTCACTGTTGTTCTCGTGAGTGTGATAACCGCTTGAAGCTCCCGGCTTCAGTCGGCTCATCATTATTTTATTTGCAGAGTCAACAAAGTTGCGTGTGTCGAGCTGACCCTCACCGCCCTTAAAGTTCATTACGGTTTCTTCTTTAATCTTCTCAAAATCAATAATCATACTTTTATTATTTTTTATGTTCGTTATTTTTCTGTCTTATGCCAACAACGCCATTAGCCACACGTCATTTATATAAAATGCTCCGTTAAGCCATAAAGCTTATCAGCCGCCTCTTTGGTCATATCCCCATAACAAGGCCGAGGCTTACGGCACTTTTATGAAATACAAAGATACACAAAATCTCTGGAATATCCGCCGATTTGTTGCAGATTAACGCAACAGGATTTGATAATTAGGGAGTTAGAAGAAAAACACAGAAGTTGGGCAGACAGTTGAAAACCGTCTTAAAGCAGATTAAAGCAAAAAAATGGTTTCCGCTGTTCCAAGAGTTGGTGTACATGGAGAAATTTTGTCTTAAAGTCGGTTTCAACGAAAGGCAAATCACCACACTCATCAGCGGCAAGCCGCTGTTCTACGAGGGCGAACTCTATTCGGAGGAACACAGGCGCAAGTTTAAGACTGAAAGGGCAGGTTTCCAAGTGGTGAAAGACCCGACAGACAAAGCTAAATTTGCGCTTGCCATCAACGGGCAACTGATTGGTGAGTGGTTCAAGGAGTAGTTTGACAAGTTGTCCTCATCCATTAGGAGGACTGTTACACCGCACTGAAAGGGCAAAGGTTTGGGATTATAAATAATAACAACGGGAGGGTAGCAAGTTTGTGTTTCGGGCAGACCCAAACCGCTTGCAATACTCCCGCTGGTTGAAACGTCACTTTATTTGTGCTCTAATCCTGCTCAAGCTCGCTTGCGTGATGCCTAAATAGGTGGCGATACTTCCCAGCGGCAATCGCTGTAACAAATCAGGCTCTTTCTCCAATAGTTCCTTATACCGTTCCGAAGCGATAGCGGACAACATAGAAATCAGCCGTTCCTCAGTGGCAAGCAACTCCATCTCCGCATAACGCCGCCCCCAATTAGCGATGTGCAAGTCTTCCGAAAACAACTCTTTCAGTTTTTTCCTTTTCAATACGTATAAGACGGAATCTTCCATCAGCTCCATTGTTTCATATCCCGGCTCGTCATTTACATAGCCTTTCATAGAAACAAGGGTTGCTCCCTCTTTGCCGACCCAAAAAGTAATTTCCTTCCCGTCCACCGAAGTATAGGCACGTACAATGCCTTGTCTAATGAAAAATATGTCTTTCTCCACCTTGCCGTTTTCCAATACTCGGAATCCTTTGGGATATGAAACTTCCGTCAGGCATTGCCGCAACCTGTTCAAAGATGCGTCCGGCATGGCATATCTTTGGTTGATGATTTCCTTTATATCCATAGTTCATTTCTGTTGTCGGTGTGCAAAATTATAAAATAGCATACGGAAACGAGAATAAACAGCTGTTTTTTATCAAATGCAAAATCTGTTTTTGCCAAATGCAAAAAGCTGTTAGGGATTACTTGTTTATTTTTGCGCCCGAATTTAATAAATCATAGGTATGAATTGGATAATCTTATTATTGGCAGGATTGTTTGAGGTGAGCCTCACATTCTGTTTAGGGAAAACGAGAGCGGCATCAGGAGTTGAATTTTATTTGTGGGGAAGCGGTTTCCTTGCCTCTACCGTACTGAGCATGGCTTTGCTTGCCAAAGCGGTACAGACTTTGCCTTTGGGAACTGCGTACGCCATTTGGACGGGAATCGGAGCGGTTGGTACGGTTTTGATTGGGATATTCGTTTTCAAGGAACCCGCCACTCCCATCCGGCTTTTCTTCCTCTTCACGCTCATTGCATCCTTGATAGGATTGAAAATCGTGTCATACTGAAAGGAGGCGACAAATGAAGTATGAATTAAGAGAGAACCAAGGCATTCCGGTACCTCTGCTGGCTCTGATGGCAGTTGCAACCGGACTTTCCGTTGCCAACTGCTACTACAACCAACCTTTGTTGGGTAGCATGGCAAAAGATTTCGCGGTAAACGACTTTTCTGCTAGCATGGTAGCGACATTGACACAGATAGGCTATGTGACCGGACTTGTGTTTGTCATCCCGCTTGGTGATTTGGTCTCACGAAAGAAACTGATATTGACCAATTATATCATATCTTCGTGCGCCTTGCTTGCCATAGCCCTTGCCCCGAACATATATTGGGTGTGGGGCGCATCATTGCTTGCCGCCGCATCTTCGGTTATGCCGCAATTTTTCATTCCGTTAGTATCTTACTATTCACTCCCTGCGCACAAAGTGCACAACGTAGGGATTATACAATCTTGCCTGCTCATAGGCATTCTTGGTTCACGGGTATTCAGTGGCTTTCTGGCTGACGTATGGGGATGGCGTTCCGTCTATTTTGTGGCTTGCTTGTTTATGCTCGGATGCTTCCTGATGATTCACAAGATGCTACCCACGCTGTCTACCTGTTCTCAAGAAAGTTATGCAGGGTTGATGAAATCTTTGTTGCGCCTGCTCTCCAAATACCCGTACTTGCGTATCGCATCGCTGAGGGCGGCATTGGCTTATGGCTCGTTCTTCGCTTTGTGGAGTTGCCTTGCTTTTCGGATGAAACAGGAACCTTTTTTTGCTAGCGACGACATTATCGGAGCACTCGGTTTGTGTGGACTGGCAGGTGCATCCACGGTGGTTTTCATCAGCGGCTACGTCCAAAAGTACGGTGCGAGGTTCTTCTCTATTGCCGGAGGATGCGTAGTGTTGGCTGCATGGATACTGGCATTTTGGGGGAATGACAGCTATTTGTGGATAATAATTGCTATCTTGCTGATTGATGCCGGTATGCAATGCATCCATTTGTCGAATCAGACCAGCGTAGTCGCCCTTGACGCATCTGCCATCAATCGTATCAATACCGTTTATATGACCATTTACTTTTTGGGTGGTTCTGCCGGTACATTCGTTTCCGGTCTGTCTTGGCAGCATTACGGGTGGACAGGTGTGGTTTGGACGGGAATCGCTTTTACCGTGGCTTCCTTGCTTGTTAATTGTTTCAAATCCAAAAATGCATAAGGAGGGGTACAAAAAACAAGCAGAAAGAATCATCCCCAATATTCTTTCAGTCTGAATATTTTTGTACTTTTACATCCTTAAGAGTTACCCAGGCAAGTAAAGCGATGCAGACCACGGCAATTTGAACGGTTGCCAGGTCTTTACCCTGAAATGAAGCAATTCTTCTAACTCTTTTGATTTCTGTTAGGTATATTCATATCACAGATTTACAGAAATTAGCCGTAACACACAAAACTTATTTTCATAAATAACATAATTATACACATTTAGCCGAGTTATTAACAGTAAGTGAAGTTATCAACAATAATCAAAAGCGCAGAATAATGAGCCGTGAGAGATTGCCCGAAAGCCGCATTCTTGAAAACCGGCTGAAAATCGTAACTTTTTCATATTCTTTTCCTTACAGGTATGGCGGCAAGACTAAGATTAAAAATATTTCATTAACCTATACATCCGCATTTACTTTCAAACTGTTAGTGGCCGGTTTACGACCCGTAACTCGGCCACTTTTAATGCAAAAGTCGGCCACTTTTCACCCGTAAGTCATAGAGTAATTTCAAGGAAACAAATGACAAGCAATAATGCTGGCAAACCAGGACCGTATGCAAGACATAACATCACGCACAACTTTACACGAAACATAAACGCCGCAGTAAGGCGCCAAAGACAGATAGCCGACACATTTATTAGGCACAAACGCACTGACTTTGCGCAAAAAGATGTAACTTTACGGCGAATTAATCTTAAATTAAGAATATGGAAATAAAGAAATTTATCGAAGAGAACGAGTCGAGATTTCTCGACGAGCTGTTCAGCCTTATACGCATACCGAGCATAAGCTCGCAAAAGAGTCATAAACAGGACATGACGGCATGCGCCGAACGCTGGCGCCAACTACTGATAGAAGCCGGTGCCGACAGGGCCGAAGTGATGCCGAGCGACGGCAACCCGCTGGTGTTTGCAGAAAAGCACGTTAGCGACGACGCAAGAACCGTGCTGATATATGCCCACTACGACGTGATGCCGGCTGAGCCGCTGGAACTGTGGAACAGCAATCCGTTTGAGCCGATAGTAAAAGACGGACATATATGGGCGCGCGGTGCCGACGACGACAAGGGACAGGCCATGATTCAGGCTAAGGCGTTTGAATATATGGTTAAGGAAAAACTGCTTACACACAACGTAAAGTTTATATTTGAGGGTGAAGAGGAAATAGGCTCACCGAGCCTCAACGCATTTATCAGTAAACATAAAGAGCTGCTCAAGGCTGACGTTATATTGGTGTCGGACACGAGTATGCTTGGTGCCGACCTGCCGTCGCTGACAACAGGACTGCGCGGTCTGGCTTACTGGGAGATTGAGGTAACAGGCCCTAACCGCGACCTTCACTCGGGCCATTTCGGAGGAGCAGTGGCCAACCCGATAAACACTCTATGCGAAATGCTCGCCACTGTTGTGGGCAAAGACGGACGTATAACTATCCCACACTTCTACGACGACGTTGAGGATGTGCCGCAGGCTGAACGCGACATGATACATCAGATTCCGTTTGACGAGAAGAAATATATGGAGGCAATAGGCGTAAACGCACTGAAAGGTGAAGAAGGCTACTCTACGCTGGAGCGAAACAGCTGCCGCCCGTCGTTCGACATCTGTGGCATCTGGGGCGGATACACAGGCGAAGGAGCAAAAACGGTGCTGCCGTCGAAGGCTTACGCCAAGGTGTCGTGCCGACTTGTGCCTCATCAGCAGCACGAAAAGATATCAAAGCTGTTTGTCGACTACATCAACAGCATTGCGCCCGACTACGTAAAGGTGAAGGTTACGCCCATGCACGGCGGCGAAGGCTACGTGTGCCCTATAGACATGCCGGCATATAAGGCTGCCGAAAAGGGCTTTGAGAAGGCCTTCGGCAAGAAGCCCCTGGCAGTGCGCCGCGGCGGAAGCATACCTATAATAAGCGACTTTGAGCGCATACTGGGCATAAAGACGGTGCTGATGGGCTTCGGACTTGAGAGCAATGCCATCCACTCACCTAACGAAAACATGCCGCTCGACATATTACGCAAGGGCATCGAGGCGGTGATTGAGTTCCACAAGAGATACGAATAACACCAAACTATACGGAAGAAGGAGCCACTACATAACGTCAGATGGCTCCTTCTTTGTTTTTATTTATAAAGCAGGTGTAGGCTCTGTGTATTACAGAAAAAAGCTTTGCACCGGCTCATAAGTCTTACGCCCTACCCTGTTTCTCATTTCACACATATCTGTGCGTTGCCGATAACCATTATAAACACTACTTTAATCGGTGATAATCCGTACAGACCTTATTTGTTGCTCACACCCCGGCGTGTCTGCACAACGGGCTTCATGGTTCCGTCGTCATTATAATGTAGTTCATCAACACAGACGCTGCGGCGGCCTGTTGCTCCGCCATGACCGTCTAAAGTAAGCACGGCATTGTGATAAAACAGATACCACTTGCCCTTAAACTCAATTATTCCCGGATGTATGGTGTAGCTGTTTTCAGCCTTTCCCGTAAGCTCGCCGCGATATGTCCACGGACCTGTAACAGCAGGAGCCGTAGCGTAAGATATTGTTTCCTTATCGCCGCCGTCTGACGCATAAGTCAGATAATACATATCACCACGCTTATGCAGCCACGGCCCTTCAACATATTTCGGAACGTTAATAACTTGTATATCGCCGTCAAGCTCAGTCATATCAGGCTTCAATTTAGCCAGGAAGCACGTGCCGTTGCCCCAGCAGAGCCATGCCTGTCCGTTGTCGTCTATCAGCACCGTTGGGTCTATGTCGTTCCACCATCCGCGCGGTCCGTTTGGAGTCATCGTGTCCCACACCAGCGGCTTGCCTATGGCGTCGCGAAAAGGTCCGGTAGGCGAATCGCCAACAGCCACTCCGACAGCCTTGCCCGTGTAAGGCTCGCCGGCCTGCACCGTTGTAAAATAGTAGAATTTGCCGTCTTTCTCAACAACCTGCGACGCCCACGCCTCACCTACAGCCCAACTGAAGTCGGCAGGACTCAGCACAGAACCATGGTCGGTCCATGTCTGCATGTCGTCGGTCGAATAGCACAGCCACTCGGTTATGTTAAACTCCTTTCCGCCCGAAGCCGTGTCTTGTCCCTCGTAATATTCGTCATGACCTACATACAGGTATAGTCGCCCGTTGTAGACCATCGGCGCCGGATCGGCCGTAAAGTTGTCTTTCACCAGCGGATTGCCCGTGTTTCTGAATACATTGCCGTCTTTCTTCGTGCCCGACGCTGCAACACAACCGTCAGCGGCAGCATTGGCATTGGCGGCATTCAGCGGATATGCACACGCCACGCTAATAAGTCCGGCTGCCATCAATGTATAAAAAGTCTTCTTCATTGCTTGTGTCTTTTTTGGTATTATTTCATCATTTATGTCTGTTATCACGCAACCAGCATCCAGTCCATTGCACAAATGTGTTGATATTATGCGGCTGCGTTGATAATGCAAATATATAAACTTAACGCATATCAGCAAATCTGCAAGTCTAATAATAGATGTGAATGAAAGGAATTGGCATTGATTTGAAACATAAAAGAACGACTGCCACAGGATTTCACTACGATTTTTATGCTTTCAAGTTGTGGATAATTCACAATTCTTTACATATACGAGGCTTACGGCAAATATAAATTAAGCCGTTCAACCACAAATTTAAACCACAAAACCCTTACAGAATACAGAATAATCCATATCAGTAAAAACAGCTATTGTTAATTTTAATAAAAATAGCTATCTTCGTTTTCATCAAACGAATTTATACAACAGAGTAAATAATCAAAATCTTCGACTAATAACTTTTACTTTATTATTAATTTAAACTTAATTGCTTATGAAATTAGACAGAATCTTCGGTAAGTTGCTCTTAATTGCAACAGTGTGTGTTCTGTGCCTGCAGCAGTGACGACGACGAAAACGACGGTACAGGCGGAACCAGCGGTTCAAGCTCAATAACAGTAAATATCAACGGAGAAAAGACGGTGCTCAATACTGCTTATTGGTGGGCTGAAGAAAGTTCGGACAACAAGACCTTCTACCAGCTTATATTTATGTCGTTCGACTTGTACAAATATATGGAAAATCCCGACATATCTAAATACCCGTCGTCTTATTCCGTTTTCTCTATTTCTTACGAAGCACCCGGCTCAACCTCAGAGCTTGCAACCGGCAGTTTCAGCAGTGACAACTATGAGTTGTCAGGCATGCTAGGATCAACGCTCGACAAGCCGGACGGAAAATATTATGTTGAGCAAGGCCCTGAAAGCGGTAATCTCTCTGTAACAAAGAATGGCAACAGTTACACTATAACAATATCTTCACTTGAAGCTATCTACAGTGACCCGGCAGATTTAGGCCAAAGCGAATTGGGTTCAACAAAGATAAGCTGGAACTATACCGGTGAGATTAATAAGGCTCCATATGGATATTAAAATGTAAAACCATACTTTTTTACTATACAATAATTAATAAAATCCATTTTCCATAAAGCTTATCAATAAAACTTCATTCCCCACAAAGATACTAACATTGATACTGCTTATGGAATTTGGATTTTTTTAATTCATAATTGGGATCCTAATTCATAATTCACAATTCATAATTGGGTGGCTTTATTGATTCTTAATTCAAGAATCTTAATTAATTTAACTCTTTATTGTAGTGACAAAAGGCGATGAACAACGTTAATATCTAAACAGACAATTTATTGGATGCTTTAAAACAATAAAATATTTAAACCGCCAAACGTTATGAATTTAGTCCTTAAACTTACGCTCGTGCCAATAGCACTGATGCAGACACTATATATTGCAGGAAAGTCAGACATAAGATGTATGACTGCAAAAAGATGTAACACTACTACTGAAACCAACGCAACGCCTATAGCATTTCCCACAGCCGAAGGTTTCGGCAAATATGCCACAGGCGGACGCGGCGGACAGGTGGTTACAGTTACGTCGTTGGCCGACACTGAGGACAAAGGCACGCTGCGCTGGGCATTCAGACAATATCCCGGAGAACCGCTGACTATCGTGTTTGCCGTAAACGGAGAGATACATCTAAACAGCAACCTGCGCGTAAAGCGTAACAACTGGACATTGGCAGGACAGACTGCTCCGGGCGACGGAATAAGCATTGTGGGAGACAAGGTGAACTTCGGCAGTTCTGAAAACTTCATTGTTCGCAACATACGCTTCCGCGCCGGCGACGGCAAACAAGACCAGGCATGCGGAGCTGAAAATTGCACAAACTTCATATTCGACCACTGCGTGTTCGGATGGTCAATGGAGGAGAACATGAATACCGCCGACAGCCACTTTCTGACAGTGCAATACAGCATAGTACACGAGGGCCTCAACGACGCAGGACACAAGAAAGGCAAACGAGGATACGGCTCGCAATGGGGAGGCTCGCCGGCTACATATCATCACAACCTGCTGGTAAACAACGACTCGCGCAGTCCGCGGTTTAACGGTTCAAGGGGCGAGGATTATGTTGTTTTCATGGAATATGCCAACAACGTAAACTTCAACTGGGGACGATGGAACTCATGCTATGGAGGCGAAAACTCGGCTGACATCACAAAATATAACGGAAGAAATTCAGCGCATGAGTGCAACTTCATGAACAACTACTATAAGCCAGGACCCGAATCGCCCGCCAAATCGGTATTTGTAATGGCAAGCTATGCACGCAAGGGAGCCACATCATGGGGCCCTGCCCGCTGGTATGTAAGCGGAAACGTGATGGAAGGCAACGCTACCGCCACTGACGACAACTGGAAGGCTATGAGCGCACAAAAATATACAATCACGCAGATAAAAGCCGATAAGCGCATTGTGCATCAAATGGCTTACTACAGATATGACGAAACAAAGGGCGCAATAGGACAATACAACCCGGCACGCTACATGCTGACCGACATACAGACTGCCGAAGATGCATATAAGACTGTATTGGAAAAGGCTGGAACGATAAACCGTGACGTAATTGAGCAGCGCATAATAAACGACGTGAAGAACGGCAAGCCGAAATATAAAGGCTCAAAAACAGGCAAGCGCGGCATAATAGACTCTGTGAACGATGCCGAAGGCTTCGGCATCAACCATAAACAGGCTACTGCCCCCACCGACAGCGACGGTGACGGAATGCCCGACAAATGGGAAAATGAACACGGACTTAACCCTAACAACCCTGACGACCGCAACCTGAAAAATCCGGAAGGATACACCGCTCTTGAGGTATATCTGAACAGTCTGATGGGAGAAAAACAGAGCGATGATTTCAGCAATTAATATCTAAACAATCCACATACTAATATAACAAAAAATCCATATACATCCGGAACAACGGACTTGTATATGGATTTTCTGTTTTTAACTTAACCGGCAACAATATCAACCCAAAATCGTTCAATACCAAATTTAGACTTAATCCGTATTGCTTATTTCAGGCTGACGCATCATTGTCAGTAAACATCTCCAAACATTTTACCGCTTTACCCAAATAAGCTTTGACGTGTCGTAGCCGCGTCGGCGCAGATTGTCAATAAGGCTGTCGAGCACGGGTTTAGGCAAACTTGGCGTGCGGCTCATTATCCACAAATACTTGTCCGAACTGCTGCCGATAAGCGCATAACTGTAGTCGGGCGCAATGTTGAGCACATAATAGTCGGCATAGAACCACAGGAAGAAAGCCACCTTGAGCTTGCCTGGTTCAGACGCATCGGGCAGCTTGCCTTTGCCGTTGGCAATCTTGTGTTTGCCGTCTTTCATTCCTTCGTTCAGCACTTCTATCTTTCCGTTGTCGAGCAAGGTATATGTGGCTGTAACATTTGTCATTCCGCGTTCAAACTTATGGTCGTAGCGCGCTATCTCGTACCAGCGCCCCATAAATCTCTTCAAGTCAAGTTGCTTAACGGTGGTGTTGTCAACATTCAAAGGTTCGTCGGCACATCCGCCCAAGGCCAAAAGAGAAAGCAAAAACATCATAATCTTTTTCATAGGCAAAAATTTTATGAATAGTTATATTAAAAGACTATATTTAACTCAAATCGGGTATTAGTATTCGGGTTTAACAGCAAATATAGTAAATAAACGGCAGAATGTCAACTATTATCTGAATAATATGCAAATTTTACAATAAGGCGACAATGAAGAAATACACGAAAACCTACGGCAAAACAAGCTGCAATATGTGGCCTTTTGCATTGTAAAACATGGCTTTTTATGATGTAAAAGACGGCATTTTACAACGTAAAACGTATGCTTTCAGGCTGAAAGCATAAACAGAGAATTATGCTGTATGAGATTATAAAAAGTGCATGAAAAAGTTTTTTAAAAACTCATCACTCGTCACAAATACGTTTAACCGGCTGAATATCAACACAATAGAGTGTGACGAGTTAAAAAATCCACTCATCACGCGTGATGAGTGGAAAATTCGTCTCATCACGCCTTATACTACTGATAATCAGAAAGATACATGCTGATGTGACGAGTGATGAGTTAAAACAAAAACTTTTTTATATGAGCATTACCAGCACATAAGTCCAGTGAGCAACCATGCCGGCAGCTATTCCGCCAATGGTATGCGATACGATTGCCTTTGAAGTAAGTTCGCGATAGCCGAGAGAATCGAGCATGGCTGTATGGGTGCTGAGGTATCCGCTCCAGCACATTCCGATGGCTGTGAACACGGCAATGGCGTTGCCGTCTATCCATCCTGCGTTCATAAATCCGGGTATCAGGCCGAGCGACGCGCCCACAGCGCCCAAAGCCGTTATGGGGAAGGCTACCTGATGAGGGTCGTTGAAGCCGAAAAGCCATGCAAACAGGAAGTCGATCTTGTTGGCGAGCCACGGCAGAAGTTCCACGCCCTGATACGGTGAACCGTCATAGCCGTTGGCACCGGCGCCGAACGTGAGCATCATGACCAGCGTTGATATTATCAGCACACCGGGAATGATGGCTATGCCGATGTCAACGCCGGTGCGTCCGCCGTCTAGAAGAGAGTTGAGAGTGCGCAAAAACACGCTCTTCTGCTCTTCCTCACGCTCCTCTTCCTCAGCCTCATGACGGTCGCACACCTGTTCGTCTGCATACTGCGGATAGGCTTTAAGTATCTTGCGCTGCATGAGCCGCGTGGACACTATGCAGCCTACGAATGCACCGAAGAGCCCTACTATCGGTTCGATATAGAAGCCCTGCCCCACCATGAACACCATGACGAGCAGGCCCATGCCGAAGGCTGTGCCGAAATTGGTGAGCGAGATAAACTGATATTTCTTGAAATAACTGCTAAAGCGCTTGTCCTGCGACAGAGAGATGATGGCCGGATTGTCCGACAGAAAGGTCATCACAGCACCGAGAGATGCCACTCCGGGCAGATTGAACAGCGGACGCATGAGCGGACGGAGCAGCTTTTCGAGCAGACTGACAACGCCAAACTCTACAAACAGGCGGCCTATTGCGCCCGTTATGACGCAGATGCCCATGAGATAGAACACCGTGTTGAGCAGAAGGTCGTGGGCGGTCTTCATTATGGTGTTAAGCATATTGGGCACGCCCATGATTGAACCGATGTAACCGAAGAGTGCAAAAATGACGCACAGACAGACTATTCCGCTCGGTATGGCCTGCCACACTCTCTTTAACATTGTCTTCATAAATTGCAGTTATTAAGGTTAAGTTATATCATTATTTTCTTCATTGCCCGTCTGCCAGCCGACAAGACCTGACAGCCGTGGACTGACAGGCACAAAGTTTTCAGTTGTCGTCCTTCTTCCACGGATTCTTCAGTTTCAGCAGGTTGACGTTCCACATCAGTCCAATGCTCATAAAGTCGCGTCCGGGCTTCATCGTTCCATCCTGATTGCTGTTTTTTCCGAAAGTGTAGGCATACATGGCATGCAGGCGTATGTTGCTAAGCGGATAAAACTCCACGCCGCCGCTGACAGATGTGAGTTCGGTGCCGTCGAACACAGAACAGTCTGCCGCCTTGCCTGTACGGTTAACATCATAGGTCACCTTGCCGAGAACGTTCAACTTGTCAATAGGTCGATAAGCCAGCTCAGCCATTATGGAACAGTCTTTAAAAAGAAATGTGTGGCCTGATGACGCACGGTTCATGAAGTCGGCTTCAAGACACAGCCTGCCAAGCGTAAGCTTATGTCCCAAAGCAAGATAGCTGATATACTTACCGGGCATATATTCAACAAGGTTGGCCGAATACATAGTGCCGAGGCATCCGTTGTTGCCCACCCACATAAGGTTATACGCATACATGTCGGGGGCATTGGCGCGATATATGCTTTGGCTGCACTGCGCCATCAGCTTGTTGCGCCCGTCGGGGGGGGTATAGCTCACTGTTGCCGCCAGCTGGAAAGGCGATATGTTGTTCCAATACTCAGATGCCGCATAAACGTCAACGGGATTCTTGTCATATTCATATCCGCCAACTGCCACGACATCCTTGCCTGCGGCAAATTCCCAACGTCCGTCAGGGCTATACACAAGTTTAGCCCAGTCAGTGGCATCAAAGAAACTCATGTCTGAATGTCCCACGTTAAGGCGTTGGCGGTAGGCATAAGAAAAATGCTTGTCTATCTTTCCGTCTATTGACAACATGAGATATTTACCCTTGAAGCCGGAGTTGTCGTGAATGGCCTTGCCGTCGATATACTCTCTCTGGTAGTCCACACGTGTCTGCATCTTCAGCCTCACCAGTTCGTCCTGAGCATTGGCGGTCAGGACACACGCACCGAACAAAACGGCACCGATAAGCGTTTTCATTTATCGTATCAGATTTTAGGTTATTTATTAAACGTGGGCAAATATAGTATAAATAGCGTTTAGTGCAAAATAATAATGAATGAAAAATGAATAAATTTTCGTGCCACAAAAAAGGCGCTGCTCCACAAAAGGAACAGCGCCTCATAGATGACTTATTTATGAATTATGAGCAATATGACTCATTAGAGTTTCTGCTTAACCTCAATCTCGGTGAAGGTCTCTATGATATCGCCCACCTGAATGTCGTTAAAGTTAACCAGACTGATACCGCACTCAAAGTTGACACCAACCTCCTTGACATCGTCCTTGAAGCGTTTCAGGGCATTGATTTCGCCTGTGTGGACAACGATACCGTCGCGTACTACGCGGGCTTTGTCAACACGGTGAACCTTACCTTCGGTTACGTATGCACCGGCAACGGTTCCGACCTTAGAGATGTGGTAAACCTCACGTACTTCAACCTGACCTGTAACAACCTCTTTCTTAACCTTCTCGAGCATACCCTCCATAGCCGACTTGACGTCTTCTATGGCATCATAAATCACTGAGTAAGTGTTGATTTCAACGCCTTCCTGGTCGGCAAGCTTGCGTGCAGCGGCTGAAGGACGAACCTGGAAGCCCACGATGAGAGCGTCTGATGCGTCGGCAAGAGTAACGTCGCTCTCTGAAATCTGACCTACAGCCTTGTAGATTACGTTTACATTAATCTTCTCTGTAGACAGCTTGATGAACGAGTCGCTGAGAGCCTCGATACTTCCGTCGGTATCACCCTTGACGATGATGTTAAGCTCCTTGAACGAACCGAGGGCAATACGGTGGCTGATATCGCTGAGGGTGAGTCGCTTCTGTGTGCGCAGACCCTGCTCACGCTGCAGCTGCAGACGCTTGTTGGCAATCTCGCGTGCCTCCTGCTCTGTCTCAAGCACATGGAATGTGTCGCCGGCTGTAGGTGCGCCGTTAAGACCGAGGATGATTGCAGGCTCAGCGGGAGCTGCCTTCTCGATGCGCTGGTTACGCTCGTTGAACATGGCCTTGATGCGGCCGTAGCTTGTTCCGGCAATAACTATATCGCCAACGCGCAGCGTTCCGTTGCTTACGAGTACCGTTGACACATAGCCGCGGCCCTTGTCGAGCGACGACTCGATGATGCTACCCGTAGCCTTACGGTTAGGATTGGCCTTGAGGTCGAGCATCTCTGCCTCGAGAAGCACTTTCTCAAGCAGTTCGTCAACGCCTATACCTTTCTTGGCACTTATTTCCTGGCACTGGTACTTACCGCCCCACTCCTCTACGAGCAGGTTCATGTTGGCCAGGTCTTCACGTATCTTGTCCGGATTGGCTCCCGGTTTATCAATCTTGTTTATAGCAAACACCATGGGCACATTGGCAGCCTGTGCATGTGCAATGGCCTCACGTGTGGTAGGCATCACGCTGTCGTCGGCTGCGATGATGATGATTGCGATATCGGTTACCTGTGCTCCGCGGGCACGCATGGCGGTGAAGGCCTCGTGTCCCGGGGTGTCGAGGAATGTTATCTTTCGGCCGTCTGCAAGCGTAACGTTGTAAGCTCCGATGTGCTGGGTGATACCGCCTGCCTCACCGGCAATCACGTTGGTGTTGCGTATGTGGTCGAGGAGCGATGTCTTACCGTGGTCAACGTGTCCCATCACAGTTACGATAGGAGCGCGCGGAACGAGATCGTTCTCATCGTCCTCTTCCTCAGTTATAGCTTCAGAAACCTCCGCACTTACATATTCTGTCTTGAATCCGAACTCCTCTGCAACAAGGTTGATGGTCTCGGCATCAAGACGCTGGTTGATTGAAACCATAATACCAACGCTCATACATGTTCCGATAACCTGATTGACAGAAACGTTCATCATGCTTGCAAGCTCGCTCACGGTTACAAACTCGGTTAGCTTCAGTGTCTTGCTTTCTGCCTTAGCCTCAGCGCGCTGCTCCTTCAGATGCTCCTGAGCAGCCTCACGCTTCTCCTTACGGTATTTGGCTCCCTTCTTGTTCTGTCCTTTGCTTGTAAGGCGTGCCAGTGTTTCCTTAACCTGACGTGCAACGTCTTCCTCGTTAACCTCCAGCGGCTTGTGGTTGCGCTTGCGGTTTTTCTTCTTGGCGTTGCCCTTGTCAGAGTGGTTGTCGCCATTGCCGCCATTGTTCTGTTTAACGGCCTGGTCTATGTTTACGCGCTCCTTGGTTATGCGCGAGCGTTTCTTCTTTCCGTCGGGATGAGCCTGCATGGCCTTCTCCTCGCGCTCCTTGCGGCGCTCTTCCTTGGTCTTTTTCTTCGGGCGTGTGCTCTGGTTGAGCGAGTCGAGGTCAATCTTTCCCAGCACATTAACCTTGGGTGCAAGTTTCTTCTCGCTCTTCAGTGTGAATATCTTGCTCTCTTCCTTGGGTTTCTCTGCCTCTGCGGGTTTAGCTGCAGGTGCCTGAGCCTGAGCCGGCTTGGGCTCGTCCTTATGCTCCGGCTGCGCGGGTTTAGGCTCTGGTTTCTTCTCTTCGGCAACGGCCTGAGCCTTGGGTGCCGTCTGCACCGGCTCAGCCGGTTTCTTTTCTACAGGCTGCTGTGCCTTCTTATCGTTGCTCTGGGCAGGAGCCTCAGCCTTTACCGGCTCTTTAACTTCAGCCTTAGGCTGCTCGGGCTTTGCTGTCTCGGCAGGCTTTGCAGGCGCCGGAGCCGGTTTCGGAGCCGGTTTCTTGCCTATGCTGTCGAGGTCGATTTTTCCCAGAGGTGTGTATTTCTGTGTTCTGATATTTCTTACAGTGCTGTCTGATTTCTGCTCTCTGTTGTTGTCAGACTGGCGTTTTTTGTCCTTCGGATGCTTCAGCAGCAGCTTTTCGGCCTGGTTTCTCACCTCTTTGTCTGACTTGAACGCCTCAACGAGGGCATTATACTGACTGTCGCTGAGCTTGAAGCTCAGTTCTTCTTTAACCTCTCCGAGGTCACTTCTTTTTTTCAGGAACTCAACTGCGGTCTGGAGTCCTATATTCAATTCACGTATTGCTTTATTTAATCTTATGCTCATTTTCTTAATTAGTAATTGGCTGTTGCCGAAATTTGTTTAATAATTCATAATTCGTAAAATACCCCAAGAATGTATAATTCATAATTGGCATGATGGTCAGACGGGCGCACGCGGCGCCCATCCGGCGGCCAGAGCCTCATAATGCCAACCCAGCAGCCCGAAGGCCTGATCATGAATTATGCATTATGAATTATGAACTACTTAATTTCCTTCAAACTCGGCTCTGAGTATCTTCAGCACGTTGTCAACGGTCTCTTCCTCAAGGTCGGCTTTCTCAACAAGCATCTCGCGCGGAGCGTTGAGCACAGCCTTCGCAGTGTCGAGACCAATGCCCTTGATCGAGTCGATAATCCACTGGTCGATCTCGTCAGAGAACTCATCGAGATAGATATCCTCGTCGACCTCGCTTTCGTCGAGCTCGCGGAATACGTCGATTGTATATTCAGTAAGCATGCTGGCAAGCTTGATGTTCATACCGCCGCGGCCGATAGCCAGAGACACTTCTTCAGGACGGAGATAAACCTCTGCCTTCTTGTTCTCCTCGTCTACGTTGATGCTTGAAATCTTTGCTGGACTGAGCGCACGCTGTATGAAGAGCTTGATGTTTGCGGTGTAGTTAACAACGTCGATGTTCTCGTTGCACAGCTCGCGTACAATGCCGTGAACGCGGCTACCCTTAACGCCGACACAGGCTCCAACCGGGTCTATACGGTCGTCGTAGCTCTCAACGGCAATCTTGGCTCTCTCGCCCGGCATGCGGGCAATGCGCTTGATGGTTATAAGTCCGTCGGCAATCTCGGGCACTTCAGCCTCAAGCAGACGCTCAAGGAACATGTTGCTTGTGCGCGAAAGGATAATCTTCGGGTTGTTGTTGTCGTTGTTAACCTCCTTAATCACGGCGCGAACTGTCTCGCCCTTGCGGTAAACATCGTGAGGTATCTGCTCCGACTTGGGCAGGATAAGTTCGTTGTTCTCGTCGTCAACGAGCAGCACCTCGCGCTTCCACACCTGATAAACCTCGCCGGCGATAACCTGGCCCACGCGGTCTTTATACTTGTTGTAGAGGCTGTCGTGCTCAAGCTCAAGCACCTTTGAAGCCAATGTCTGGCGGAGATTAAGTATGGCGCGGCGGCCAAACTTGCTGAAGTCAACCTTCTCGCTCACTTCCTCGCCCACCTCATAGTCGGGCTCTATCTTCTTTGCGTCGCTGAGCGCTATCTCCTTGTTCTGGTCTTTCACCTCTCCGTCGGCCACAACGATGCGGTTACGGTAAATCTCGAAGTCGCCTTTGTCGGGGTTGACAATAACGTCAAAGTTCTCATCGCTGCCGAAAATCTTGGCGATGACGTTGCGGAAACTCTCTTCCAGCACGCTCATAAGAGTGGTGCGGTCGATGTTCTTGGTATCCTTAAACTCTTTGAAGGTGTCAACCATGCTCACGGTTTCTTCTTCTTTCTTTCTTGCTACCATAGCTGTCTGTATATTTTTATTTTATTATTATCGTCACAAACGGCGGCGCTGCCGCCACAGGCTCACGTCTTGCCCACAATAAACGGGAGCTACAAAACTATTTGAAGTTAATCAGATATTTTGTGTATTTCACGCTGTCCATGCTGAACTCATGGTCTACGTCTGTCAGCACGGGGCGCTTTGAGCCTTCTTTCTTTACCTTCTCGCTTACCGTAACGGTGAAGTTGCGTCCGTCAACGGCCTTGAGCACGCCACGGAATTTCTTGCCGTCGGCGTCGAGAACCTCAACTTCCTTTCCGACAAAATTGACATACTGCTGCGGCACTTTAAATGGCTGGCCCAGTCCGGCGCTGCCCACCTCAAGCTCATAATCTTCTTCATCTCGGCTCAAATGGTCCTCAATGAAGCGGCTGAGCTGCACACAGTCTTCAATCCACACACCGTCGGCATGGTCAATTTCAACTACAATCTTGTCGTCTTGGCTAATTTCGATGTCTACCAGGAAATACTCCTTGTCCTTAAGCCACTCGTCAACTAAATTTTTTACTACGTTTTTGTCTATCATAAACGGGTATTTAAAATAAAATGAGGGACTTCGTAAAGCCCCTCATTCCACTGAACGCTGCAAAATTAGCAATAAAATCGCAGGTTAGCAAATATTTTTCTGTTTTTATGCAGTCTGTAACACAATATTTATAAAGAAATTCACTTCAGAACCGTCTTTTATGCCTTACAATGCCTCAAAAGGCATGACAAAGCAAACATACACAACAACAGGACATGCAACGGAACACGATGCTATCAGTCAGCGCATACAGCCGGAATGAGCCATAACCGGGACGACAGCCTGAACAAGATAATTTAACCTGACGAAACTTATATGAATGAAAGAAAAAATCTATAGCTTTACAAAAGGGCCGACGCTATGTGAAATACTGTTAATTATGTTAATTAAGAATAGTTAAAATGAGAATATTGCATATTCAATTACATTTCATACGTAAAAATGCACAAATTCAGCATTTTTGTATAATGCTATATATCAGCAACTTATACGCAGACGCATGACAAGAGACAACTGAGCAGCAGCAGAAACATAGTCTTTCGGCTTACAAAAGGCCACATTCCGGGATGTAAAAGGCAGTGTTTTGCAGTGTAATACGATACCTTTTGCAACATAAAAGGCCACGAACGGGAAGACAACTAACTGAAAAGCGAATAAAAACCAATGAAATAGAGCTGAAAGAGTTAAATGCTTTAACACTATAATTCTATTTTATATAAAAATTGAATTGTTAATTATTTTTCTCACAATGTTAAAAATCACGGGATTGTGACATATTAGTCATGTATTGACACAAGCACGACAACGGATGCAGAAGGAAACAAATTTCACCTTAAATATATATAGAACAAGCAACCGACAATAAATCTTGACGAAGATATGATACCACGCAAAACAGATAAAGACAAAGACCGAAGCCTCAACATGCAATTAGCGCAATAATCAGCAATGGCATATATGTATTTGAGAATAAACCGATTGTGGACGGAACACGGTCATTTGCTTATTTAGAATGATTTAAAAATAAGCCGGCGCTTATCCGCGGCTCATGACGTGCAACGGCATGACTAATGCATGAACGATAGTGTTAACGACTAAAAAACACATGACAGAATACTAATTTTTGAGCAAAAAACTATCTTTTTTGATATTATGCCGTCTTTTTTACGGCTTTTTCTTTTTCTAAATGAAAAAAGGTCTATATTTGCAAATGATAAAATGAACCTAATATAAGGAAAAACATAAAGCCTTTAGGAATTAAAAATCAAGCTGTCATAGAGAAATTTCACTTAAGTTTTGAAAAACTACTGCAAACTTTATATGTGATTTTTTTCATATTTGAACATTTAGTCTTAACCTATTAAAACAATAATTCGCGGAGCGCTAAATATATGTTCGGGCACATCTTGACACGACGACAAAAAGTGTCGCTACAACCGGACATAGGATTACTTTGTCATTTACATTTAACATCAGAAATAAGAATATGGGAAAAAACATGAAGCATTATTCAGGCAAAGCCCTGACAAAAACTTCTGTCATTTTCGGCTTGTCAGCCCTCTTGTGCATACCCGCCTGCGGATATGCTGAGAATGCCGACGCCAAAGAAATGGCGGTACAGGTGGTTCAGCAGAGCCGCGTGGTGAAGGGTAATATCACTGACGAAACTGGCGAACCGCTCATCGGGGTTACAGTCAGACTGAAAGGCAGCAAAGCAGCAGCCGTAACCGACGTAAACGGCAACTTCTCGATTGCCGCAAATGCGGGCGACCAGCTTGAGATAAGCTACATCGGCTATGCCACACAGACAGTAAGAGCAAGCTCTACATCGCTGCAGATTAAGATGGAGCCTGACTCGGCTACTGAACTCGACGACGTAGTGGTTGTAGGTTACGGTACGATGAAAAGGCGCGACCTTACCGGTGCAGTAACTTCTGTAAAGGCAGAAGACATAACCCTCACACCATCGTCTAACCCAGTGGAGGCATTGCAGGGCAAAGTGGCCGGACTCGACATCACCAAGTCGAGCGGACAGGCCGGTGCTTCAATAAGTATGCAGCTGCGCGGTACGCGCTCGTTTACCGCAAGCGGCGACCCGACCGTGATAATCGACGGTATGCCGGGCAACCTCAGCACAATCAACGCCAACGACATTGAGAGCATTGAGGTGCTCAAGGACGCATCGTCTACTGCCGTTTATGGTTCGGCAGGTGCCAACGGTGTAATCATCGTTACGACAAAGAGCGGAAAGGAAGGCAAGGCTAAAGTGAACTTCAACGCATACGTGGGTATCAACGGATGGTCGGAAGTGCCAAAAGTGTACGACGGACCGGGCTACTTCAACATGCGCAAGCAGGCACAGATTGAGTCGGGCGGATATATCGACGACGCAAGCGTGCTGGGCAACACCAACGCATGGGACGCATATCAGAAAGGACAATTTATCGACTGGGCCGACGCTCTGCTCAAGACGGGCGTAATACAGAACTACTCTATATCGGTCAGCGGCGGAACAGAGAAGACAAAGGCTTACATGTCGCTCAACTATACCGACGAGCAGGGACAGTATGAGAACGACGACTACAAGGTTTATTCTACAAACATTCGCGTTGACCACGAGCTGAAGAAATGGCTCGCCATCGGTGTGAACATGCAGGGAAGCTATGTCTACAAGAACACCGCATACGCAAAACTTGACCGCGCACTGCAGGCAAGTCCTATAGGCGCACTGTATGACGAAGACGGCAACGCCAACGTTGAGACCGTTCCAGGCAGCGGCACGGTGAGCCTGCTGGTAAACAACAAGGGCAACTACCGCAACAACAATCAGATTACGCGTGTTTATCTCAATCCGTATATCCGCATAACACCGCTGAAGGGACTCACATTTGAGAGCCGCCTCAACGCTTCGCTCACGTTCAACAAGAGCAACAAGTTCGACGGTATCGGTTCTTACAACTATTATTTCAACAACGGAGCAGGCGCAACGGGCACCAACTCGGGAGTATACGCATCGGTTGAGCAGACTAACGGATACAACTACAAGTGGGAGAATATTCTTACTTATAACTTCCAGATAAACAAAGACCACGACTTCACGCTGACCGGCGTAACGTCATGGAACCACAACCGTCAGGAGTACACCTACTCTTATGCCGACAATCTGACAACTAACACTTATCAGTGGCACAACCTGGGAGCAGGACAGAACCAGAAGGTTAACTCTACTTACCTGATGTCAAAGGGAATGGGTCTTGTCGGACGTGTCAACTACTCTTACAAAGGCAAGTATCTCGCATCAGCATCAGTAAGATACGACGGTTCTTCACGCCTGGCAGAAGGCAACCAATGGGATGTGTTCCCCGCATTCTCACTCGGATGGCGCATCTCTGAAGAGAAATTCATGGAGGGCACACGCAGCTGGCTCGACAACTTGAAGATCAGAGGCGGATACGGTGTTACAGGTACTGCTGCCATCGACGAGTATTCAAGTCTATCTGTGCTTGAGCAGGGCTACTACGGACTGGGCGGAACAAAGCTTCCTGCATATCACTTCAGCCAAAACGTTGCCAACCTCAACCTTGGATGGGAGAAATCAAAGAACACCAACATCGGTCTTGACGCAAGCTTCCTGAACGGACGCATCGACATGGCTCTCGACTGGTATTTCACCAAAACAGAGGACGTAATCTGGCAGAAGGCGCTGCCTATAACCAACGGCGGATACAACTCTTCAGAGTATTACATGACAAACATGAACATCTGTGAGACCGAGACATCGGGTCTGGAGCTTGCGCTCAACACCCGCAACATCGTTACAAAGGACTTCACATGGACATCTAACCTCACATTCACTTACAACAAGGAAAAGATAACCAAGCTGGCTACTCCCGACGCAGAATATGTAACCAACGGCGACAACGGTCTGGTGCTGATGAAGGGCGAAGCCATTAACTCATGGTATCACTATAAACTTAACGGTGTGTGGAAAACTTCTGAGGCTGCCGACGCTGCTGTGTTCGGAGCAAAGCCGGGCGACATCAAGATTGACGTGCCGGGAATGATTCACAACGGCGAAGGCTCTTACTCTAAATGGGTTGAGCGTGAGAACGCAGAGACTGGCGAGATTGAGCGCGTGCTTGAGACTTACACTGCCGACAATCCTTACGTTGTAAGCAGCAACGACTATCAGGTGCTCGGACATAAGAACCCTGACTGGACAATGGGATTCAAGAACACGTTCACATACAAGAACTTCGACCTGAGCATTTATCTCTATTGGCGCTGGGGACAGACAATCAAGTATGACATGCTTGCAAACTACGATCCGACCGGTTCGAAGAACTTCCCGACATACTTTGACTATTGGACACAGGAGACAGGCGACCAGGATCACTACTTCCCTGCCCTCAACTCATCACGCGACATAACCACTTACACCGGATATTACGCTCTGTCTTATGTTGACGGTTCGTTCTTCAAGATAAAGAACATCACCCTGGGCTACACTCTGCCTAAGAAATGGGCTAAGTCGGCAGGCATTGAGAACTTCCGCGTTTACGCTACAATAACCAATCCGCTCGTAATACAGAAGAGCAGCTTGCTGAAGAACTACGACCCTGAAATGGACGGAAGCATAGACTATCCGCTGACAAAGCAGTTTGTGTTCGGAGTAAACCTCACATTCTAAAGTGATACAGGGACAGACAAAAGACAATTTAATGTTGTTATAAATAAAAATGAAGATTAAATTTATGAAGACAAGATTATTATATACGGCGATTATTGCCGGCACGCTGAGCCTCGCTTCCTGTGAGCTCGACGAATACAACCCCACCGGCGGCGACGCTACAATAGAGTCGTTCGACGCATGGCAGGGACTTGAAACTTACTGCTACTCGCCTCTGGCAGAACAGCTCTACAGCGTCTACGACTTCATGTCTGTAGCTGAGGGCGGAACAGATATGTGGCTCACCCCTGGCGGAAACCCAGACTATGCAAAGCAGCTCATATATTACGACGGACTGACAACAAACACCAACGGAACCAACAAGGTGTTTAAGCAGGCCTACTCGTGCATCGCGTCGTGCAATGCTGTTATCAACAACGCCGACAACGTGAAGGGCATAACCGACTATGACAAAAAGATTTTGACGGCAGAGGCAAAGACTCTGAGAGCTTTCTACAACTTGCTGCTCGTAACTTACTATGGTCCTGTAACTCTGAGCCAGGAAGACATCAGCAAGGGTGAAACCAACGTAAGACCAGTGCGCAACACTGTTGAAGAATTCTATACGTCTATCATCAACGACCTTACAGAGGCTTCTAAAGATCTTGAAGTACAGCCTTACGGCGGCAACTACGCAAGAGTATGCAAGAAGACGGCTCTCGGACTGCTTGCACGTGCCTATGCACAGGGCGCAGGCGAAGGTCTGAGCGAGAACGGCGTAAGCTACTGGCAGAGAGCAAAAGATGTGGCAGAAGACATCATCAACAATGCTTCTGCATACAACGTATATCTCTATCCCGATGTATCTGACCTTTGGGCACAGGCCAACAACCGCAACAACCCTGAGGCTCTGTTCATTGTATCGGGACGCGACGCCAACGACGAGTCGTACAACTATGTAAACTGCAACAACAACCTGTTTACATACACCATCTGTAACCCTTACAAGTGCAGCGACATCTACACACGCGCGGACAACACCAACTATTATCTTGGCCGCACCAACAACAATACGCTCGCACCTACAAAGTACACTCTCAACGTGTTCGACCCGTCATGGGACAAGCGCTATGAGAATACTTTCCTTACAGCCTTCGGACTCTTCTCCATGGTTGATGCCGGATGGGTTGGCCCGTACAATGCATGCCGCGTAAGAATAACCAAGAACCTTACAGAGAAATACGGCATGGGAGAGCAATACATAGGACAATATATCTATCCTTATGTAGACATGGCAACATCAACATCTGCCTATGGCGGCAACCAGTATTATCCCACAGGAGTATGGGCTAAGGGCGACCACAGCGGCGACACAAAGAATCTTATCAAGGACGTTAAGAACGTTTACGTGGTTGACTATCCTGTTGCAGAAGACGACGACCGCTTTGCCATTGTCCTCTCAAGAGAATACAAGACTCTTGAAGACAAGGCACGGAGCAGATACTGCACAATAAACATCGACGACCTGTTCGACGGCGACCAGTATAAGACAGCACAGTTTGACGGCACCAACTCTTATCAGCTCTATCCGTCACTCATCAAATACGACTGGTGCTACAACGGCGTAGTGGGCAACCACATGCAGCGCCGCAACGGCGACATGATGGTTATGCGCACCGCTGAGGTTTACCTCATCGCGGCTGAAGCATGCCAGCAACTCGGCGACCAGGCAGGAGCAGCCAAATATCTGAAACCGCTCCGCGACCGTGCAGCACGCCCGGGAACAGTGGCTCCCGAGCTGACAAACATCACAGAGGATACCATCCTTGATGAATATGCACGCGAAATGGCAGGCGAGTTTTACCGTTGGTCACTGCTGAAGCGCCACCACAAACTTGGCGAACGCCTGAAGCTGTACAACTCTCGCGCAGCACGTTACTTCAACGAAAGCATCCACTACAACCGTCCTATTTCTGCCGACTTCCTCAATCAGATTGAGAACAAGGACGAATATGGCGACAACGGATACGGAACTACTCCCGGAAAGGGATATTGATAATCAGAACTTAACATCTGAATATCAGCACTAACTAACTCTACATACACCCGTAAGGCGGCAGACCACCGCAGACAAAACGGCACCGGTCTTACGGGTGTATGAAATATCTGAATGATGAATCTATCTACTACAACAGTCACGTCTTACTAATTACTAAAGCTATAAGCACTTTCATCAAAATATTAATTTGCTAAAATAATACTAACCATTAAAAGATAATTATGAAGAAAACCTTTTTACTCGCAGCGATGCTTACCGCATCATGTTTTTCACTTCAGGCCCAAAACTACACTATAACATGGCCAAGTGTTGCCGACGGACAGGCTAAAGGATGGACAGCCCACTCATGGAGCGCTGACGGAAGCTACATTATTCCGGCAAACACTGTGATTGAAGAAAACGATTACCTTAAAGTTTCTGTTCCAGTTGATTCACCCGTTTTCGGCGTGTGGAGCACTTATGAAGAAACTTATCCTCTGTACATGTATTGGGGCAGTAATAAGGAGCAGGACAAAAACAGCTATTACGACGACATATATAACGCTGCCGGAATAGCAAGAGCCGACCACGGAATGGTCCAGATTGACGCCAAGCAGAGCGGCCGCATGACCGTGTCTTACTCCATGGGCAACAACCTCCGCTCGTTCTATGTTTATCAAATGCCTACCGAGGAAGAGATGAACAACGGAGTCTATGGTTACTACGTTATGTGCAGCACAACAAACGCAGCAGGCATACACACCTCGGCATTTAACGTTAGAGCCGACAGAACTTATCTGCTCATAGCATCGAACAGCGGCAACCAGCTTTATCAGATGACCTACAGCGCGCCAGATCCGACAACAGGATATACAGCCACCGACCTGCCTGCCGAGCCTTACACTGTAACAACATTCCCGTCAACAGAAGACGCTTTGGCAAATGGATTTGAAGCTCATTCATGGGGCGAAGGCTATGTCTATCCGGCAAACACCGTTATTGCCGACAATGACGACATGACCCTTACCAATATGTTAACGTGTGGAGTGTTCCCTCCAAGCTGGTTCCATGATGTTGCCAGCAACACCGACTATCCTTCTTACATGTATTTCGGAAGTGCGCTCGACAATAACAACAAGGACGACATCTATTCGGTTGACGGCATCGCAAGAGCCGACCATGGAATAGTAAGCCTCAAGGCAAAGAAATCAGGACGCGTGATATTGTCTTATTCTATGGGAGGAAACAACCGCACATGCTACGTATGGCGCGTAGGCACACAGGAAGAAATAGACAACGGCATCTACGGCGGATATGTCCTTACAAACTTCACTGATACCAAAGGCATACACAGCCCGGCATTTGACGTTATGGCAGGCAACGAATATTATATCATCGGCTCAGGTTCAGGCAACCAGCTCTATGCCATCGGCTTCGCCAACACCGACGTTCAGAGCGGCACTACAAGCATTAATGGTGTTACAGACAACGCCTCAGCCGCTGTAAACGACGGCAGGATATACAGCATTGACGGACGCTACGTGGGCAAAGACAAGAACAGCCTCGGCAAAGGCCTATATATAATGAACGGCAAGAAATTCGCCGTTAAATAAACATTCAGAACTCATTAATAAACAAGCATCTGAAATATGTGCATGCCTTCATACATCTGCATCAGCACAACATCGTGCGAAAGACAGTGCGTAAAGCTGGCTGAAGGCACTTATTTGACTTAACCGGGACGACCGTCTTTATCATTAAGGCGGTCGTCTTTTAAATTAACCGCAAGTTAAAAATCATCTACTGACAGGAAATCTATAAACAACAAATCACGAATATTTCTTAATTATCACAGATTATGAAACTTATTGAAAAGCTGGCTCTAGCTGCAGCGACTCTTGTTCCGGCAACGATTAACGCCGGGGCAACCATTGAGGGGAGCCTTGACCCCGAATCGGTGGTGGCAGAATGGAGCAACTCATCTGCTTATCCTAAAATTATCGACATCAACTTCAGCGACGCAATGTGGCCCGGACAGACCTGGACAGGCGAAACAGGCATAGACTGTCCATCGTTTGACGAAGGCGGATATGTCAACACAATTATCGACATTCCTGCAAACGGCGGCAACAGCGTTAAGTATCCTGTGCTATTTCACAATTGCACATTCGCCAACAAAAACTCCTACAATGGATTTGCAGGGGCTACAGCGGCTTTCTGCAGACAGTATTATTTAGGACAGAACGCGAACGGAAGCGGCACTCAATATGCCAACGACTGGACCGTAAGCGGACACACCAAGTATCTTGAGGACAACATAAAATATGGCGACGACGGCAAGACTCCCATCTATGGCGAAGCCGGATTTGTTCAGATGTGCCGCGACAACTCTTATCTTGACGAAAACAACAACAGAGTTTCACGTCACGGATGGATGGAGATAGACCACATTCCTTATGTTGAGCGCATACAATGGTCATGGTCGTCTACGGCATGGGGACGCGGAATTAAATGCGACATCAAGATAGGCGAAGGCGACTGGCAGCCATTGGTGTGGATGGGTTCAGGCAAACACGACAGAGGCTACACCTCTTTCAGCGACCAGGGCTACTTCATGGAGAACGTAATCAACGCAAGCGATGTGTCTATACGCTGGAGAGTATGGGACGGCGACAACATGACAACAAGCGTTCAGGTGGATGCCAACGGCAACCCCGTTTTTTCAACCGCTGTTAATCCTCTCGCACAACAGCAGGCTCCGCGTGTCCACAAGATTCAGATATTCGGCTCTGAGATTACTGCCGAGCAGGCTCAGTATGCCAAAGACAATCCGGTGAGCGACGTGGGCGAGCTGTCAGACATTGAAGGCGGCGGAGACACTTCTGACGACAACGCACCCGACGCCAACGCTCCCGTAGAGATGTACACCGTGGCGCAGGACGGCACAGGCGACTACACAAAGATACAGGATGCAATAAATGCCGTAAGCGAAGGCGCACGAGGAATAATATACATACGTCCGGGCGTGTATGAAGAGAACATCTATGCCGGAACAAAGACTAACAAGAATAAGTTTATAAGCCTCATCGGCGAAGACAAAGCTACCACCATTCTGACATCATCGGTCGACCGCGGCTCAAACAACCCGCAGAATACATATAACGACTGCGCCGCGCTCAACGTCTACACATCACGCTTCTATGCCGAAAACCTTACCATACGCAACACTAGCGGCAACGTGGGACAGGCCGAGGCTCTGTTTACGGCAGGCGATGCACACATATTCAACAACTGCCTGCTAAGCGGATACCAGGATACATACAAGGCAAACATAGGCGCGCGCGGATACTTTACACGATGCACCATTGAGGGCGCAACCGACTTTATATACGACAGCGGACTGGAATGGTTTGAGAACTGCGAGATTACATGTCTTAAAGGCGGAGGCTACATCACCGCAGCAGGCGACGCCGGACTGACACTGACCAAGACTCTCTATCCCGAACTGAGCACAGACAAGTTCTATGCAGGCCTGTTCTTCCGCAACTGCCGCATTGTTCCTGCTCCGAGAGTATCGGCAGGCGACTATTATCTGGGCCGCCCGTGGAAGGAGAAATGCGGAACAATGTTCATACAGTGTACGCTCGACGCACACATCAACGCCAAGGGTTGGAAAGAATGGAGCGGAGCCGAGAACAACTGCTCTTACTTTGAATACAAGAATGTTGACAAGAGCGGCAACCCGGTTGACACATCATCGCGCGCAGCGTTCAGCCATCAGGCTACAGACGCCGAGGTTGCTGCATACATGAATCCGGAGTTCCTCTTCTCTAAATTCTCTGACGTTTCTTTCGACTACAACTCAATACTCAGCGGCGCTCCCGCACCTACAAACTTTACTGTTTCAGACACAGGTTTCACATGGGAGGGCAACGACAAGGCAGCTGGCTATCTTATATATAAAGACGGCGTGTTTGTTGACATGACAACTGAGACTTCTTATACCAAAGACGCTGCCGACAACGCCACATACACAATAAAGAGCGTATCGCGCCACGGCGTGACATCAGATGCAGTTGAAGTAAAAGAAGGCGCAATGGTGCCTGCGTTTCCGACAGCCGAAGGCTTCGGCAAATACACATCAGGCGGCCGCGGCGGACAGGTGGTTACTGTAACATCTCTTGCCGACGACGGAACTGAAGGCACTCTGCGCTGGGCTTTCAGCCAGTATGCCGACGAACCTCTGACAATAGTTTTTGCCGTTAACGGAGAGATTCATCTCAACAACACTCTTAGCGTTAAGCGTTCTGACTGGACTTTGGCCGGACAGACTGCTCCCGGCGACGGAATAAGCATTGTCGGCGACAAGGTTAACTTCGGAGGCTCTCAGAACTTCATTGTGCGCAACATACGTTTCCGCTCAGGCGACGGCAAGCAAGACCAGGCCTGCGGAACAGAAAACTGCTCTAACTACATTTTTGACCACTGCGCATTCGGATGGTCGATGGAAGAAAACATGAACACGGCCGACAGCCACTTCCTCACCGTTCAATACAGCATTGTTCACGAAGGACTTTACGACGCCGGACATGCCAAAGGCGTGCGCGGATACGGAACACAATGGGGAGGCTCGCCGGCGACATATCACCACAACCTGCTGGCAGGAAACGACTCGCGCAGTCCGCGCTTTAACGGTGCACGCGGCGAGGACTATGTGGTGTTTATGGAGTTTGCCAACAACGTGAACTTCAACTGGGGACGCTGGAACTCTTGCTACGGCGGAGAGAATACTGCCGAAATTACATCATACAACGGCAAGAACTCTGTGCATGAGTGCAACTTCATGAACAACTATTACAAGCCGGGACCGCAGTCGCCCGACAATTCAGTGTTCGTTGTTTCAAGCTACGCACGCGACGGCGCCACATCGTGGGCTCCTGCTAAATGGTATGTCAACGGCAACATAATGGAGGGCAACGACGCTGCCAACGCTGACAACTGGAAGGCAATGAGCGCAGAGACTTACTCGCTCGACGACATTCGCGCCGATGAACGCATTGTTACCGCCACTCCCTATTACCGTTACAATGCGGCAATGGGCAACGTTGGCGAATATGACCCGGCGCTTTATATGCTCACTGACATAGAGACTGCCGAGGACGCATATAACACGGTGCTCGAAAAGGCCGGAACAATTAACCGCGATGTGATAGAGCAGCGCGTTATCAACGACGTAAAGACCGGCACGCCTAAGTATTCAGGTTCTAAATCAAAGAAGAATGGTATCATCGACTCAGTAAACGATGCCGAAGGCTTCGGCCTCGACCACGGCAACGAGAAGGCGCCTACTGACACTGACGGCGACGGCATGCCTGACGAATGGGAGAAGGAGCATGGACTCAACGCAAACGATGCTTCTGACCGCAACAAGAAGAATGCCGATGGCTACACTGCTCTTGAGGTTTACATAAACGGCCTGATGGGTGAAGTGCTCGACGATGACTTTACTTCAGGCATAACACAGGCTGTAACAGAAAAGCCGGTAATAAACTACAACAGCAGCAACAACACTTTGACGGTGAGCAGCAATGCCATTGGTGCAACGCTGCGCATATTTACCACCGACGGCAAGCAGTTGTCGCAGACGCGCATAACATCTGAAAAGACTCATCTTAACAACTTGCCCAACGGAATGGTGCTGCTATATGTAAGCGGCAGTAACCTATGTCCGAGAATACTTAAAGTTGCAAGGTGATGATATTTAAAAAATCCCCGAAAGCTAAAAATGCTTTCGGGGATTTTTTTAGGAGTTAAAGGAGTTAGTAGTAGTTAAAGTAGTTAAAGTCATATGCCTTATTTCTACACTACAACGATAATAAGTTTTACCAAAACAAAGCATTCGAATTGACTAACGTCGAACGTTGTTTCTTCACTCTTCACTTAACACTTATAATCCTTTCTTTTTTAGGTAAAAACTCAGGACAAAATATTTTTTCAATCTAGAGAACAGACATATAACGGATGTTAATGAAATGGTATAAAAACCGGCAAAGCATTAACATTCATTTACAGAAAAGACATTATTATGGACACAAAAGCTATGGTTTTGTGGCAATAATGCACGTATTTTGGATGGTAAATGGGCACGTTTCGCAACATAACTCGGCCACTTTTGCACCGTAAACGGCCGAGTAATGTTTTTTAACTATTGCAATTTTATCGCATAAGCAGCATAAGCAACAGATTATCAGGCAGTTAACAAAACCGCCTGTTTTTTTGTGCTTTTTCACGCCCAACCACACTTTCACTACAAGCATGGCTATTCTGAGAGCGTTAAATGTATGGGATAAATCAAAAATAATTACAAATGCCAAGAATATTGGGTAAGTCTTTAAGCCAAAGTAATTCATTAAACCGCACACAGTTTTTATCTATTTTGTGCATCAATGCTTTCAGTCGTCTTTTGGCTTTCTGTTGGTGCATTCTTGTTAGCTTATTTATTGGTATAGCCTGCCACGACTGCAAAATATCTAACAACACTGTTTTTTCTTGACTGCAAATATTCTTCCTTACCAGGAAAGTTACTATTGCCTACAGCGCCTGTACCATATCTAAACACAACGTGAGGAGAGTACAGAATGTTACCCGGATCTGCCGCTACACGTTTCTGCTCTTTTTGTGACAGTGCATAGGGATAGATAACAAAATCATACTTATCCATAAGAACGCGACGGAAACCTATTTCGTATGGCTGGTCAGGAGATGCCGAAACTGCTATCGAAATGCAATGAATGTCATCCAAGGTGTTCTCTATATCATTCAGAGCTTTTCTGTCAAGACCAGATGCCATGAGCAAAGAGTCAATATTTTCTTCGTTAAGATTACAGCTGTTGCCGCCATGATTGCCGTCAGTAGAAACAGTGAAGAGAGATAATTTTCTTTCCTCAAATTCGATGTAAATGCTGCATCCAGGTTTCAACTGTTGACTAACCTTGTGATAGAGGCTTTCCATTTGTGCATGGTATTTGATATAGTGTTCTTCCATTATGTGGGCGTCGCATCTGTCGTTGGGATTAAAAATCATTAGAAGTACTGCCAGAATATTGGCGACATGCCATATCAGGAATATTCTTTTGTGCCCGGTATTGAACTTTAATGATTTAAAAAAGGATATAAGAGAAATAACAAATGCCGGTATGACAAAAAGGAAAGCAAATGCGATAATCATAAATCCTACTAATTTGTCAATCCACAATAAGATAATTGCTGCCGATACTATAACGGCAGATAAATATTGTACGATTACCCAAGTGTGGGTTGATGGCGATTGCTTTATTATATCCGGCTTCATGATAGGTTCTTTTTAGTTTGTAGCGATAGCGTTTCAAGAGAGTGTGTATGGAAAGAATCCACTCAAGTTTGTAGACTTCAAACAGCATTGCAAATTTAACGTATTATTTTTAATTGGTTTGCAAGATTGAGAAGATTTCATAATAATAAAAATGCACAATGACGGGGAATAATGTCCTACCAAGGAGTATCCCGGAGAATGTATAGACTGCATTCCAATCGGTAATTAAATATGTCAACCTCATGTTCATGTTGCTTCCTCATGTATTTCATGCCTGCGGTTTCGCTAAACGAAGTTTATAATCAGCCGTGGAAAAGTGATTTATCTCTGATTAAGTCCGGCAAAGCCCTGACAAACGTTTTATTCTCCATCGACACACTTCACTTCAGAATAAAAGCCGACGCCACGATATAATGCCTTTGCCAGACAAGGAAGATGTTTTTCAACTATGAACAAAACATAAACCTAAACGGCATTAATGCCAAAAAACAAAAAAGGAGCGCGCCTTTACCGGCACGCTCCTTAAAAATTTATATGCAATGGATAACAGCCTGATTAACGGCTAAAAGCCATTGCTTGATTAAAACAGTTATCGTACCATAACCTTGCGCACAACATCGCCGCACTTGACAATGTAGACTCCGGGAGCCAAAGACACGGTAACGTTGCCGCCGGTGTTACAGCCGGCGAGCAATGAGCCGGAAACTGAATAGACGCTGACGTGCGCATTGCCGTCTGTTGTTACGGTTATACCGCCGTCGCATGGCTCAATGCTTACACCTGAAGCCGTGATGTCGTTTATGCCTGTGGTGACATAGATCGAGCGATCAACTGGAGCAGACTCGTTGTTGCCTTCATACAGGCACACTACGCCATATCTGTTGACGCCCTTACTTACTGAGCTGTCAATAAACGTGCGTGATGACGTAAAGCCGATAAGCTCGTCATTGCGGTAGACATTAAATCCGATAGGATATTCGGCATCAGTTTGAGGATTGTAGTCGTCGTCGAAGACGGGAGTCTCGCCCGGCACGAATACATCCTTGGCAGACGACGGTTCAAGCGTGGCTTTCATGAGCGGGTTGAGCTGTATGATATCGTCGCGCCACTCGCCTTCTGACAATACGAGGTTACCCAGGCCTGGAGTGTAGGTAGTTCCGTCGCATATTATGCGGAAACCGCCGTCGCTCGTGCTGCCGTAAACGCCTATCATATAGTCGTAGCCCGGCTCGATTACAGTTGGTGTGTCAAACTGCTTTATGCACCAGTTGCCAGAGCCGTACTCGGTGATGTCGCGCTCGTTGACAATCTGCATGTCGTCAGTGCCTGCGGCTGCGCGCCAAACTCTGATCTTATAGCTTGTTGTGCGCTGTGACGAGAACGGGAAGAAACCTATGCCCGTGATTGAATATCCGTTATAGGCACGGAGGTCTTTCTCGTTGAAACGCTGTGCGAAGTCGGTCTCGTTAGAGTAGACATACTGGTAAACCACATCAGAGTAGTTGAGGTCTGAACGCGACAAGTCGGTGTTCATTTCCCACGTAAGCTCTATGCCGTCGGCATTCTCCTTGGTTGATAGCGACTCTATGCGGTTTTCGGGCAGACGCACTGTTGCCTCGGCAAACGGAGAAACGAGTCCGTTGTCGTATTCAACGTCCACCTTATACGTTACAATAATATTTCCGGGATTTTCGTCAACATAAGTAAGGTCATTGGTCGTTGCAATCAGGAAGTCGTCTCTGTATATACGATAGTCTTTTATTCCGTCGGCATCGGGTGCCTCCCATGTCAGAGTTACCACACCGCGCTTGGCGTTAGCGGCAAAGTTGTTGACGGCTGCCGGAACTTCTTCTGACGTGAACTTGAACGAAACCTTGCCGTCGTTCTCGCTTATGTCGCTCAATGAGAAATAAGAATACTTGCCGTCGTTAGAGTGTGTCGACGGGGTTGTAGTGTCGGTCCATGTAGTCTTGCGTGTAGAACCCGGGAAAGGAGCACCGGCAGAATTGATGTTGCCGTAAGACTCAGGACTGTCACCAGGATCAGAAGTTGCCGATGCGCATACGGTGTAAAGGCCTTGCTGATAGTCGCAGTTTACGGTGTTCATTTCGGCTGTCAAGTTGATGCGGTTTTCGTCAACATGATAAACGATAAGGCCGTGGCCGGGAAGCTCGCGGTCGAACTTCTGCACCTGTCGGTTCTCCAGCACAAAGTAGTCGCCTTCACGCTTTGTCTTAACGATATATCCCACAGGCTCGTCGGTTGCGGCATGCATGTCGGTAACTGTAGCTGTTGAGTCGAGCACCTTAGGCTCCACCCATCCGAACTGTATCTTCTGCCACATGTTAAGGCTTGAAGGCGAATCGCCAGGCAGATAGTGCTCGCTCCATATTCCGTCGGCCATAAGGTCCCAGATGCCTGTGCCGTTATAGTAGCCGTTGTCTTCATAGTCGGTGTCATAATAATCGGGCGCGCCGAGATTATGGCCAAACTCATGACATAGCACGCCTACGGTGGTCATCTGCAGTCCGTTGTAAGGATCGTTGAAAAGTATTTCGGGCTGTATGGTGTATTTCTTCACACGCACGTCGCCGTACATCTGATCGAGAAGCTCGCTGCTGTGCGACCATATATCTGATGTGCTGCCGCTCACTTCCTGTCCCATGCCCTGGTGGATGATTGACAGGCCGTCGAGCTCGCCGTCGCCGTCGTTGTCAAACTGATGTATGTCGATGCTCGGGTCTACAAGCGCGAGGGCGTCGCGTATGAGGTCGGACATATCCTCGGTGCTGTAGAGCGACTTCTGACGCGGGAGCTGAAGCCAGCCAACAACGGTGGTCTCGATGTCGAGCTGATTATAGGATGTTTCAAGATAATAGTCACGGAAACTTCCCATGCCGTTATAGTCGGGAGCGTTCATAAGCTCGCGGAACTTATCGGCGTCAAACGACGGTTTGGTGTCGGCAAAGTTAACGAGAAGCATGAGCAGCTTGCGCTTTCCCTTCAGCGGGAAGGTGCCGTAGATCTGCAGAGCCTTGTTTGGTCCGGCCGGACTTAGCTTCATCCCGTCAGACTTTATCATGTCATCACGGCGCAGAAGTTTCATACTGGCCGAAGCCTGACTGTCGTTGCCCATATACTTGCCGGCTGCCACGATGGCGCCGTTGCTGTCTTTGCCAGCATAGCAAAGATATCCGTTGTCTGCTCTTTTCAGCACATATCCGCCCGTAGACTCAAGCCAATGGTTATGCTCGTCGCCGATGATGCGATAAGTAACCACTGTGCCGTCGGGCTGAACAAACTTAACAGGTTTCGGATATGCCGGCACGCTGTGGGCCGGCATATTCGATAGTGTGAAAAGGCATAATGATGCTAATAAAATTTTAACAAGTCGCATGCCTCAATTTATTTTAAAACTTTTACGCTGTTTCCGCCTGCATTTATCACATAGATGCCCTTGTTCCAGCTGTCGGCAGGAATAACGACCTCACCGCCAAAGGCTTTTCCGGCAAATACCTGTACGCCTGAAACGCTGTAGACTCTTACATCAGTGCCGTCAGAGAGACCGCTTACACGGTAATTGTTGCCGTCGGCAGAGATTTCGAGTTTAACATCTCCGTTCTCTACACCTTCTATCGAAGTGGTTTCCTTCTTGTAGAATTTAACCCACGGCATCACACAGAAGCTATAGCCTGCAAGACTCGGACAGAACTCATCAGCCTTGCACCATTTGCCGTCAACTTTATAGTCGCTTCCGGGCAGTGCCTTTTCAGGCTTAACATAGAGAGTGGTCTGCTTGTTGGCATGACATCTTGTGTCAAAGCCTATCCAAGAGCGATAATTACGGCCATCAGTCTCGTCATAGAGGTCAAGATCGTCAAACTCGAATGCAACATAGAACGAACCTTTAACCTTAACCGGCTCGTCGAATGTTACCGACTGTCTTACCGGAGAATAATATCCGGCACTTCCAAATGTGTTGATAAGCTTGTCTGCCTTTGTTGCCATAACATTGGCTGTGTCAGGAGTGCCGTCGTTGTCGGGATAGATAACAACACGATAGGTCTTCTCCTTGTCGTTAGGTGTACCGTCGCCTCTGTCGTTGATAAACAGGCTGTACATATTTGTCATAACAGACAATGAAGATATTTCCAATGATACATCTGACGGAAGCTCAAATCGCTCTGCTATAGAACGGTAATAAGGATTGACACCTACTACGAAATCGTAATATAATTCATATGTGTCAAGGTCTTTCACCTCGCCGTCTTCATTGTAAGCCGGTGTATCGCCCTGCTGGAAGATATGGTCTATTGACTCAGATGTTGTCATAAGTGCATCTTCGATATCATAATCAAGGCTATAAATATCTGCTGAGAATGTCTGCTGACATTCAGTGGTTCCGCCTTCGTTAGTGGCCTGGAGCGTAATAGTATATGTCCCGGCTTTCGGGAAGGTTATTTCGGGTTCTGCAGCCTCGTCGTCTGAAATTACGGCGTCGTTGTCAACAGTCCACTTATACGATGTTGCATCGGTAGACATATTTATCATCTTTATCTTCTGACCGTCAAATACTATTGAACCGCTGTAAAGAATAGAGTTGAGAGTATTGCCGACATAGAACAATGCCGTTGGAGGAAGCACGTCGTCCTTTTCTCTTACAGAGAAATTGTCGACTGCAATGTTACCGTCACCGGCTGAAGCTGAACATGCGTACATTGCAAAACAATACTGACCGTCTTCTGCAGGTGTAAAGTCTGCTTCAACCTTTGTCCAGTCTTTAACAGCTGTTTCGGTTATCTCCTTGAGCGTTACTGTCTGTGCGTCAACTTCCTGACCGTTGCCGGCAGTAAGTTTGAATGAAGGATCAACACTGCCCGTACCAGGCATATAGAGATACATTGACACGGTGTAGGTCTTTACGCCCTTCATGTCGAGCATAGGTGAATAAGCTATGTCGTTTCTGTTTGGCAGAACTGACGACTGAGCCACCATATAATATTCGCCTGAAAGGGCCGGTTTGTCCTTTATTGCAGCGGTAACCCAAGGTGTCTCGCCTGTACTAGCCCAGCCTATCGGGAGATATTCTTTACCTGAATAATGTGATGCGTCATCATAAGTCTCCACATAAGGTATTTCGGCTTTCCATGCAGGCTCCTCGCCACTGTTGCTTTCGCTTACAGAGAAGGTGTCGAAATATACGTCACCGGCTGTTGCCAGCACTGAAGTACACCAAAGACCGAAACAATACTGACCGTCGGTCTCAGGAGTGTATTTTACCTTAACTTCTTTCCAGTCGCATTCGCCTTCCTCACTCGCAAGTTCTGTTATCTGTGCATCGGCCACCTGAGCCAGTCCAGCTGTAATCTTCATGCTCGGCACGCGGCCGTTCTGAGCCATGTTCTTCATCATAACCCATACGCTCATGGTGTATTCTACTCCACCCTTCATTTCAAACATCGGTGAGAATGCCACGTCTGCACGGTTGCCGCCCTGAGGATAACCTGATACAAGAGCATTTGCACCTGATTGAGCCTGTACTCCATACCAGTCTGACGTAGGATAAACGGCAAACGGAGTAGCACCTTCTACGGCCCAGCCTGAAGGCATCTCCATCTCTGCTGTTGTATCAAAACTTTCTGAATATGGCAACTCGGCTACGGTTACTTCTGGAGTTGACTCTTCGGCACTTACCGAGAATGTATCAAAAAATACATCGCCGGCACTTGATAGAACAGAATTACACCAAAGGCCGAAACAATACTGGCCGTCAGTTTCAGGAGTAAATGTTACTGTAACTTCTTTCCAGTCGCACTCGCCTTCATCTGTTGCCAGCTCTGTTGTCTGGGCGTCAGAAGTCTGTGCTGTACCTACAGTTATCTTCATTCCTGGATTGCGGCCATTTTGGGCTGTATTTTTCATCATTACCCAAACGGTCATTGTATATTTAACACCGGCCTTCATCTCGAACATCGGAGAGAATGCCACATCTGTTCGATTACCTGTCTGAGGATAACCCGACACAAGTGCATTAGCACCTGATTGAGCTTGTACCCCATACCAGTCGAATGCAGGATATACGGCAAACGGAGTTGAACCTTCAACGGCCCAGCCTGCAGGAATATACTCCTCTTCTGTCGTATCAAAATTTTCAGAGTAAGGAAACTCTGTCACAGGTTCAGCAGCAGTAGCATAACTGCTAAACAACATACTGAACAAGCACAATAAGGTAATCAATTTACTCATATTAAAATAATTTTGGTTAACAACTTAGCAAAACATACAATACATAATGCTATATAATTTCACTCATTCGTTTACAAATACACAATCAAATAGTATACAAACCAAATATTTTGCCGATAAAATAAGCATTTTATTAATATTAATGTAATACATACACTATAAAGATTATTTCATAAATAAGATTTTAATTTATATAAAACTAGTCAATTTGATTTAATTTCACAATATAAAATCAAGCCCAAGGCAGAACGTATCCTACTGATAATAAGACGAATAAGAGCTAAACAAATAGCTAAAATGAAATAGCCGTATAATCAAATCCAATGGCATATATTGTTGAATATTTTCACAACAGGCAAAATTATCAATATTAGCAGCCGTTCAATAAGTTATAATAATATCAAGAATTTTGTCAATATGAAACTTATTGCTGCATATTGATACAAATAAGCAGCATATAAATTGACTATATGTAAAACATACGAATGTATATTACATGTCATAAGTTTACACTACGTAGGTATAGAAATATGGGTATTAGACAATTGAAAAAATGACATTAAAATAAATATGCAAAAAGAGAAAATTATTACCCATTTGTTCTGACACCCTGAAACACAACCACACTACTCAACAATACACAGATTCGAGTAAAAAAACATGCAACAATTATAATGTAAGACTTGCAATAAATTGGTAATACTCATGCAGAATATACCAAAAAAGCGCTTTCTCCCTCACGGGAAAAAGCGCTATATTAGAGATATATTTGACTATTTTATTCTGCCTTAGCTTCTTCTGTTGCTGTTTCAGCAGCAGCTTCTGTTGCAGGAGCCTCTGTTGTTTCAGCAACCTTAGAACGACGGCTACGACGAGTTTTCTTGGCAGCCTTAGGAGCCTTAGCCATATTCTCATCATAATCTACAAGCTCTATGAAGCACATATCAGCACCGTCACCAGGACGTGAACCCAGCTTTATGATTCTAGTGTAACCACCCGGACGGTCAGCCACCTTTGTAGAAATCTCCTTAAACAACTCTGTTACGGCAAACTTATTCTGCAGATAGCGGAATACAACACGACGAGAAGTTGTTGTGTCATTCTTAGAACGTGTGATCAGAGGTTCTACATATTGTTTCAAGGCCTTAGCCTTAGCGATAGTCGTAGTGATTCTTTTGTGCATTATCAGCGATACAGCCATGTTTGCAAGCAAAGCCTTACGATGAGATGCAGTACGACTCAGATGGTTGAATTTTTTATTATGTCTCATTTTTTGTTTTTCTTTTGCGATAAATCGGCAATTCCGGCGCATTCAACATGCGCCGGTTATGCGCGGTTACTCTTTATCTAATTTATACTTAGAAATATCGGTTCCAAACGACAGATTCAGACTCTCGAGCAAATCATCAAGCTCTGAAAGCGATTTCTTACCGAAGTTGCGGAACTTAAGAAGATCAGTCTTGTTATACTGTACCAAGTCGCCGAGGGTCTCAACATCAGCAGCCTTCAAACAATTAAGCGCACGAACTGAAAGATTCATATCGATAAGCTTTGTCTTAAGCAACTGGCGCATGTGGAGAATCTCCTCGTCAAATTCCTGATTACCATCAACATCGTTATTCTCAAGAGTTATCTTCTCATCAGAGAACAACATGAAGTGATATATAAGAATCTTGGCAGCCTCCTTAAGAGCGTCTTTCGGGTGAATGGAGCCGTCCGTTGTAACTTCAATAACCAATTTGTCGTAGTCGGTCTTTTGCTCAACACGATACGGTTCAACTGAATATTTAACGTTACGAATCGGAGTGTAAATAGAATCGATTGGAATAACGTTGACGTCAGTGCAGAACTCACGGTTCTCATCAGCAGGAACGTATCCACGTCCTTTGTTTATAGTGAGATCAATCTGCATTGAAGCTTTGGCATCTAAATGACAAATCACCAAATCAGGGTTTAACACTTCAAATCCAGTCAGATACTTACCTATATCACCTGCCTTGAACTCTGTTGAATTCTCAACGGTGACACTAACTTTTTCGTTCTCGAATTCTTCTACTACTTGCTTGAATCTTACTTGCTTCAAATTCAAGATGATGTTGGTAACATCCTCTTTTACGCCAGGTACAGAGGAAAACTCATGCTCAACACCCGATATACGGATTGTGTTGATGGCATAACCCTCAAGCGATGAAAGAAGAATGCGGCGCAGTGAGTTACCAATGGTAACACCAAAGCCAGGCTCAAGAGGACGAAATTCGAACTTGCCGAACTTGTCGTTAGCCTCCAACATTACTACTTTATCAGGTTTTTGAAATGCTAATATCGCCATTAATTTAATGATTTATTTAGAGTACAACTCAACGATTAACTGTTCCTTAATGTTCTCTGGTATGTCAGCACGCTCAGGCTTGTGCAGAAGCTTACCGCTCTTTGTGTTCTCATCCCACTCCAGCCAAGGATATTTGCTGTGGTTAAAACCAGCCAAAGCAGCCTCTATTACTTCAAGTGATTTAGCTTTCTCACGAACGCCAACAACCTGACCAGGCTTTACTGAATATGAAGGAATGTTAACAACCTTACCGTCAACAACAATATGCTTATGACTAACCAACTGACGAGCTGCAGCACGTGTAGGAGCTATTCCAAGACGGAATACTACGTTGTCAAGACGGCACTCAAGTCCCTGAAGCAAAACCTCACCGGTAATACCGTCAGCTTTAGCTGCCTTCTCAAACATATTACGGAACTGACGCTCAAGCACACCATAAGTGTATTTAGCTTTCTGCTTCTCTGCCAACATGACACCATACTCAGACATTTTTCTGCGACGATTATTGCCATGCTGTCCAGGAGGGAAGTTTCTCCTAGACAAAACTTTGTCAGCGCCGAAGATAGCTTCTCCAAAACGGCGCGCAATTTTTGATTTCGGTCCTATATATCTAGCCATAATATTTTAAAATACTTTTTTATTGTGCCACCCCGTTTCAACACGGGATGGCGAAATTAGTGTACTTGATTAAACTCTTCTTCTCTTTGGAGGACGGCAACCGTTATGCGGTAACGGTGTAACGTCGATAATCTCTGTAACTTCGATACCTGCTCCATGTACGGCACGGATTGCTGACTCACGACCATTACCCGGACCCTTAACGTAAGCCTTAACCTTACGCAGACCTAAATCGTAAGCTACTTTTGCACAATCCTCTGCTGCCATCTGAGCTGCATACGGCGTATTCTTCTTTGAGCCACGGAAACCCATCTTTCCGGCTGAAGACCAAGAAATAATCTGACCTTCGCTGTTTGCCAAAGATACAATGATATTGTTGAAAGAGCTATGAACGTGAAGCTGGCCCATAGCGTCAACCTTTACATTTCTTTTCTTAGATGTTGCTGTTTTCTTTGCCATAACTAATTATTATTTAGTAGCCTTTTTCTTATTAGCAACAGTCTTCTTCTTACCTTTACGGGTACGAGCATTATTCTTTGTACTCTGACCGCGAACCGGAAGACCGTTACGATGACGAATTCCACGATAGCAACCAATATCCATCAGTCGCTTGATATTCATTTGGATCTCTGAACGAAGATCACCTTCTACTTTGAATTCAGCGCCGATTATCTCACGGATTTTAGCTGCCTGATCATCTGTCCAATCGCAGACCTTCAGGTCACGGCTTACGCCTGCCTTATCCAATATCTTTGCTGAACTACTTCGACCTATACCATAAATATAAGTCAATGCGATTTCGCCACGCTTATTCTGGGGCAAATCTACTCCAACAATTCTTATTGCCATTTTGATTAATTAATTAAAAAATTTAATGATTTAGCCCTGACGTAATTTGTACTTAGGGTTTTTCTTGTTAATAACGAACAGACGACCTTTACGACGAACGATTTTGCAGTCGGGTGTACGTTTCTTTAATGATGCTCTTGTCTTCATATATCTCTATAAAATTATTTGTATCTGAATACAATTCTACCTTTCGTCAGGTCGTATGGACTCATCTCCACCTTCACCTTGTCGCCAGGGAGAATCTTTATGTAATGCATTCTCATTTTACCGGAAATATGAGCTGTAATAGGACAGCCATTTTCCAACTCCACACGGAACATAGCATTAGACAATGCCTCTACTATTGTTCCGTCTTGCTCAATTGCGTCTTGTTTTGCCATTTCTTAATTTAAATTTCTTTCTAATTGTTCAACTTCATCAAAAGAAGATAAAATTTCAGCCTTACCTCTATACACTGCAACAGTGTGCTCAAAATGAGCAGCAGGCTTTCCGTCACAGGTCTTGATTGTCCACCGGTCAGGCATCATGCAGATATTTCTGCTGCCCATGGTTATCATAGGCTCGATGGCTATACACATACCGGCTTTAAGCATCACACCAGAACCACTGCTTCCATAATTAGGAACAGACGGGTCTTCATGCATCTCTCGTCCAATGCCATGGCCCGTCAATTCTCTGACAACGCCATATCCATTTGACTCACAATAAGTCTGCACTGCATAACCAATATCACCAAGATGTTTGCCTGCAGTAGCATTCTCGATACCAAGATAAAGAGACTTTTTTGTTACCTGAAGCAACTTTTTTATTTCAGCACTAACTTCGCCAACACAAAATGTATAGCAGGAGTCACCATTAAAGCCATCTAAAAGAGCACCGCAGTCAACAGATATTATGTCTCCATCTCGAAGAACAGTCTTTTCATCAGGTATTCCGTGAACCACAACATCATTAACTGATGTGCAAATACTTGCAGGAAACGGACCACCAAAAGGATTAGGGTAATTTTTAAATGTTGGAACGCCTCCGTTATCACGTATGAAACTTTCAGCAATCCTATCCAACTGTAAAGTTGTAACACCCGGCTTGATATGCTTACATATCTCACCAAGGGTGTTTCCAACTAATTGGTTGGCCTTTCGCATCAGCTCTATTTCATCTTCAGTCTTGAGAAATATTTTCATTCAGCAAGAAATACTAATATGCAGAAACACCGCCATTACGGCCACGAACACGACCGGAATTAAGCAAGCCATCATAATGACGCATCATCAAATGACTTTCAATCTGCTGGAGAGTATCAATTACAACACCAACAAGAATGAGGAGTGATGTTCCGCCAAAGAACTGTGAGAATGCATCCTGCACGTTAAGCAAACCAGCAAGAGCAGGCATGATCGCGATAAACGCAATGAAAAGTGAACCGGGCAATGTGATACGAGACATTACAGTATCAATGTAATCTGCTGTATCCTTACCTGGTTTGATTCCAGGAATGAAACCATTATTGCGTTTCATATCTTCTGCCATCTGTGTTGGATTCAGAGTAATAGCTGTATAAAAATAAGTGAAAGCTATAATAAGAACAGCAAACACAATATTATACAAAAGACTCTTGTGATCCATCAGTGAGCGGATGATAAAACCAGTCTGATCTGTAGAATACTGAACGATTGCCAAAGGTATGAACATCAGAGCTTGAGCAAAGATGATAGGCATAACGTTGGCAGCGAAAAGCTTCAACGGAACATACTGGCGAGCACCGCCATACTGCTTGTTTCCTACAAGACGCTTAGCATACTGCACAGGTATCTTGCGTGTGCCCTGTACCAAAAGTAAAGAAGCACAAACAACTGCGTAAAGGATAAGGATCTCAACAATGAACATCACGAGACCACCACCGGTAATAGCTGTAAAGCGCGAACTTACCTCTTGGATGAATGCCTGTGGCAGACGTGCGATGATACCAATCATAATGATTAATGAGATACCATTACCGATACCTTTGTCAGTAATGCGCTCACCGAGCCATAATATAAACATACTGCCTGCAGCAAGAATTATTGTTGCAGGTATCATGAATACAGACCAGTCAATGCCTGATGCCAAAGCACCATAAGCCTGAATCTTAAGGTTCATCAGGTAAGAAGGAGCCTGGAACAAAAGAATAGCAACAGTAAGTACACGTGTGTACCAGTTGATCTTCTTGCGTCCACTCTCACCCTCTCGCTGCATTTTCTGAAAATATGGCACTGCAACTGCCAAGAGCTGCATTACGATTGAAGCTGAGATGTAGGGCATTATTCCCAATGCAAAAATAGATGCATTTGAGAATGCTCCACCGGAGAACATGTCGAGCAGTGACATAAGGCCACCACTTGTCTGTGACTGCAATTTCTGCAACATTGAAGGATCGATTCCCGGGAGAACCACAAAAGATCCAAAACGATAGATTGCAATAAATGCAATGGTGATGAGGATTCGCTGACGCAAATCCTCAATCTTCCAACAGTTCTTCAGTGTCTCAAAAAACTTTTTCATTTACTTAGATTATTGTTGTGTTACCACCAACTGCCTTGATAGCCTCTTCAGCAGTCTTAGAGAAAGCGTTTGCTTCCACTTCTAACTTAGCCTTCAGCTCACCGTTACCAAGAATCTTTACCAGTTCCTTTCCGTTTGTAAGACCAGCCTCTTTGAGTTCCTGGATACCGATCTTAGTAAGATTCTTTGACTCAGCAAGAGCCTGAAGAGTAGAAAGGTTAACAGCAAAATATTCTTTGTGGTTAATGTTCTTGAATCCGGCTTTAGGAATACGACGCTGCAATGGCATCTGACCACCTTCGAATCCAATCTTTCTCTTATAACCAGAACGGGCTTTAGCACCCTTGTGACCACGTGTAGATGTTCCACCAAGGCCAGAACCTGGTCCACGACCGATACGACGGCGTGAATGAGTAGAACCTGCAGCTGGTTTTAAATTATTTAGTTTCATAATCGTTCCTTTTAAAATGTAAGTTATTATTCAATAACGGTTACCAGATGGTGAACCTTCCTTATCATACCACGAAGGGTAGGACTATCTTCACGCTCTACGACCTGAGATATTTTATGCAGACCAAGAGCCGCAAGAGTGCGTTTTTGATCTACTGGAGCACCAATTTTACTTTTAATCTGTTTGATCTTTATTGTTGCCATTCTATTATCTCCTATCCTCTAAATACTTTATCCATACTGATTCCACGCGTCTTGGCAATGGTATATGCATCACGCAACTGTGTCAAAGCAACAATAGTAGCTTTAACAAGGTTGTGAGGGTTAGAAGAGCCCTTAGACTTAGCAAGGACATCCTTAACGCCTACACTCTCAAGTACGGCACGCATAGCACCACCGGCAACAAGTCCGGTACCGGCAGCAGCCGGTTTCAAAAATACATGAGCACCACCAAATGTAGCCTCTATCTCGTGAGGTATTGTACCTTTAAGAACCGGAACCTTTACAAGATTCTTCTTTGCAGACTCAACACCTTTAGAAATTGCAGCTGTAACTTCTCCTGCCTTTCCAAGACCCCAACCGATTACTCCGTTGCCGTCACCAACTACAACAATAGCAGCAAATGTGAAGGTACGACCACCTTTTGTTACCTTAGTAACACGGTTAATAGCAACCAATCTGTCTTTTAATTCAACGTCACTATTTATTTTAACTTTGTTCATTGCCATAATCGATTAAAAATTAAGTCCTCCTTTACGAGCTGCATCAGCAAGTTCCTTAACACGTCCATGATAGAGGTATCCGTTACGGTCGAAAACAACCTTAGAGATTCCAGCCTCTACTGCTTTCTTAGCAACCATTTCACCGACCTTGGCAGCCTGCTCACATTTAGGCATAGCCTCAAGACCGATAGAAGAAGCTGAAACGAGGGTTGTACCTGTCATGTCATTAATTATCTGAACATAAATCTGCTTATTGCTGCGGAAAACACTCATACGCGGACGTTCAGCAGTTCCGTTTACACTTTTGCGAATTCTGAACTTTATCTTTATTCGTCTTTCTATTTTCTTTGTTGTCATGATCGTAAAATATTAAAGTTACTTAGCAGCAGCAGTCTTACCAGACTTTCTGCGAATGACTTCGCCTTTGAACAATATACCTTTTCCTTTATAAGGCTCAGGCATACGGAAAGAACGTATTTTAGCGCAAATAAGTCCGAGCAATTCCTTATCGCAAGATTCCAAAATTATAACAGGATTCTGATTTCTTTCAGACTTAGTCTCAACCTTAACTTCCTTAGGCAACTGGATGAAAATCGGGTGTGTATATCCTAAAGCGAATTCGATGATGTTTCCCTGATTAGAAACACGATAGCCGACACCGACAAGCTCAAGTTCCTTCTTGTAACCTTCGCTGACGCCAACAACCATATTGTTGACCAAAGCGCGATAAAGGCCGTGGAAAGCCTGTTTCTGCTTGTAGTTTACAGGGCTATTCTCATCTACTTCAAACAATATATGATTATCCTCAATTTTAACTTTGATAGAAGAGTCAACCTTCTGAGAAAGTTCACCTTTAGGACCTTTTACATTAACTACGCCATTGTTAAGAGTTACTGTAACGCCTGAAGGAATACTAATTGGTAATTTTCCTATTCTTGACATATTCTAAATCCTCCCAATTAATATACATAGCAAAGAACCTCACCACCGATCTTAAGGTCAGCAGCCTCTTTGTTAGTCATTACACCTTTGGATGTAGATAAAATTGCAATACCCAATCCGTTAATAACTCTCGGCATGTCTTTGTAACCAGTGTACTTACGCAAACCTGGTGTAGACACTCTCTTCAAACACTTGATAGCGTTTGTCTTGGTTGCAGGATCATACTTCAAAGCAACCTTAATAGTTCCCTGAGGTCCATCCTCGATAAACTTATAATTCAGGATGTAACCTTTCTCGAAGAGGATTTTAGTAATCTCTTTCTTCAAGTTAGAAGCCGGTACTTCAACAACACGGTGATGAGCCATGATTGCGTTTCTCAACCTCGTCAGATAATCTGCTATTGGATCTGTCATAAAAATAATTGTTTAATTAATCGGGACTGCCCCGACAATATTAAATAAAAAACTTTCTTACTTCTCTTAAATTACCAGCTTGCCTTCTTTACACCAGGTATCAGACCGGCAGAAGCCATCTCACGGAACTGAATACGTGAAAGGCCGAACTGACGGATATAACCTTTTGGACGACCGGTGATCTTGCAACGGTTGTGCAGACGGATTGGGTTGGCATTACGAGGAATGCTCTGAAGTTTTCTTGCAGCCTCATAAGCTTCTGCCGGATCGTCAGTAGTAGCGATAATTTTCTTCAAAGCCGCACGCTTCTCAGCATAACGTGCAACGAGTTTTGCACGTTTTACCTCGCGGGCTTTCATTGATTCTTTTGCCATATCTATTAATCGTTTTTAGCGTTTTTGAAAGGTAGACCAAATGCTTTGAGAAGAGCATAACCTTCTTCGTCAGTCTTAGCTGTTGTTACGAAGGTGATGTTCATACCCTGTATACGATCTATCGCATCGATATTGATTTCAGGGAAGATAATCTGCTCCTGAATACCAAGTGTATAATTTCCACGGCCATCGAACTTGCTCTCGATACCCTTGAAGTCACGGATACGGGGCAGTGCGATACGTATAAGTCTCTCGAGGAACTCATACATGCGCTCGCGGCGAAGTGTTACCATAACGCCGATAGGCATCTTCTTACGAAGCTTGAAGTTGGCAATATCCTTCTTAGAATATGTTGCAACAGCTTTCTGACCAGTGATAGTTGTTATCTCGTTGATAGCAACATCAATGATTTTTCTGTCCTGAGTTGCATCTCCAAGACCCTGGTTAACAACAATCTTCTTCAGGACAGGAATCTGCATCTTAGAAGAATAGTTAAACTGTTTCTGCAGTGCAGGAGCTATGCTCTCTACGTATACCTTCTTTAATTCAGCTGTATTCATTATTTAATTTCCTCCCCTGATTTTTTAGCAATACGGATCTTCTTACCATCTTCAGTCCTCTTGATTGAGATACGTGTAGCTTTACCGCTCTTAGGATCAATCAGGCTCAAGTTAGAGATATGTATAGGAGCCTCCTGCTTAACGATGCCACCTTGTGGATTCTTTGCGCTTGGCTTTGTGCTCTTAGAAACCATGTTGACACCTTCGACAATGGCGCGCTGCTTCTCTACCAAGACCTTAAGCACCTTTCCAGTCTTGCCTTTGTCCTCACCGGCCAAAACAATAACTGTATCGTTTTTCTTTATATGAAACTTATTCATTACTATTTCTTTTTAATGTTAAAGAACCTCAGGTGCCAAAGAAACGACTTTCATGTTAACTGCACGAAGCTCACGTGCAACCGGACCAAAGATACGGCTACCACGAAGCTCACCGGCATTGTTCAGCAATACACAAGCATTGTCGTCGAAACGGATATATGAGCCGTCTGCACGACGTATTTCTTTCTTTGTGCGAACAACCAAAGCCTTAGATACTGCACCCTTTTTCAAATCACTTGACGGAATAACGTTCTTGACAGCTACGACAATAACGTCACCAACACTTGCATAACGGCGGCGTGTACCACCCAGCACACGGATGCAAAGGGCCTCACGAGCTCCGCTGTTATCACATACTGTAAGTCTTGATTCTGCTTGTATCATAATTACTTAGCTTTTTCAATTATTTGAACTAATCTCCATCTCTTTGTCTTACTCAAAGGACGTGTTTCCATAATGAGCACTGTATCACCTACATTTGCCTCATTATTCTCATCATGTGCATGGTATTTCTTTGTTTTCTGAACAAACTTACCATATATTGGGTGCATCTCCTTGAACTTAGCCGCAATAACAATGGTTTTATCCATTTTGTTGCTGATAACGACACCCGTTCTTGTTTTTCTTAAATTTCTTGTTTCCATCTGGACCATTGTTATTTATTAAGTTCTCTCTGATGAAGTTCTGTTTTCATACGTGCTATATCACGACGAGTAGCCTTAATTTGAGATGGATTCTCCAGCGGTGTGATTGCGTGATTCAACTTCATTTGGTTATATTTAGCAACCTCTGCCTCTAATCTCTCTGCCAAATCTTTGGTTTCGAGTTCTCTCACTTCTTTAATCTTCATAATTAAGCATTTTTATCGTAATCACGTCTAACAACAAATTTTGTCTTAACAGGCAATTTCTGTGCTGCAAGGCGCAAAGCCTCTTTGGCTACATCAAAAGAAACGCCTTCAACTTCAAAGAGGATACGTCCCGGAGTAACAGGTGCAACCCATCCAGCAGGATCTCCCTTACCTTTACCCATACGTACGTCAGCAGGCTTGCGTGTGATAGGTTTATCAGGGAATATGCGGATCCAGACTTGACCCTCACGTTGCATGTAACGATTGACAGCTACACGGGCTGCCTCTATCTGGCGGCTGTCAAGCCATTTAGCCTCAAGTGTCTTGATGCCGAATGAACCGAAAGCCAGTTGTGTACCTCTGTGGGCGTTGCCTTTTCTGCCGCGCCCGTCTTGAGGTCTTCTATATTTTACTCTTTTTGGCTGTAACATGATAGCTTCTTTCTTTAACGGTTATTGTTTCTCTTACGATTAACTCTTGCCTTGCCGTTAGAACGTCCGCTCTGCTTTTCCTGAGCGAAGTTAGGAGAAAGGTCGCGTTTTCCGTAAACCTCTCCGCGGCAAATCCAAACCTTAATACCTAACAGACCAACCTTTGTGAGGGCCTCTGCCTGGCAGTAATCGATGTCTGCACGGAATGTATGCAGCGGAGTACGTCCTTCCTTATACATTTCCTTACGTGCCATCTCAGCACCGTTCAGACGTCCAGTAATCTGTACCTTGATACCCTCAGCTCCGGCACGCATCGTGTTAGCTACAGCCATCTTTATTGCACGGCGGTAAGCAATCTTACCCTCAACCTGGCGTGCAATGTTATTAGCTACAATAGACGCATCGAGCTCCGGCTTCTTAACCTCGAAAATATTGATCTGAATCTCTTTGTCATAGAGTTTCTTCAACTCTTCCTTCAACTTGTCAACATCTTGTCCGCCTTTACCAATGACGATACCCGGACGGGCAGTGCAAATAGTGATGGTGACGAGTTTCAATGTACGCTCGATAACGATACGAGATACACTTGCTTTTGCAAGACGCTCGTTCAGGTATTTACGGATTTTCATATCCTCAACGAGGTTGTCACCAAATTTCTTTCCACCGAACCAATTTGAATCCCAACCCCTGATAATACCGAGACGGTTGCTTATTGGATTAACTTTCTGTCCCATTCTATTAATTATTTTTCGTCATTAGTTTTAGCATCAACAAACAGAGTAACATGATTGCTACGCTTACGGATTCTGTAGCCACGACCCTGAGGTGCCGGTCTCATACGCTTCATTGTAACACCTTCGTCAACGAATACTTTTGATACATAAAGCTCTCCGTCCTCAGCCTTGCGGTCATTTTTCACTTCCCAGTTAGCGATAGCAGAACGAAGAAGTTTCTCTACGTCAGCAGCAGCAGCTTTCTTAGAGAACTTCAGAACACCGAGCGCGCGGTTAACTTCCATTCCGCGGATCATGTCAACGACATAACGCATCTTGCGCGGAGAAGAAGGCACGCCTCTGAGCTTTGCGAAATACAATGTCTTAAGGGCTTCTTTTCTTTTTTCAGCCGCTATTTTTTTTCTTGCTCCCATTATTTTATTTTTTTATTTTCAATGGTTAGCCTGTTTACTTCTTATTACCGGCGTGGCCACCGAATCTACGTGTAGGAGAGAATTCTCCCAACTTGTGACCTACCATGTTTTCGGTAATATAAACAGGGATAAATTTGTTTCCGTTATGAACTGCAACAGTGTGACCCACGAAATCAGGAGAAATCACTGAAGCTCTAGCCCAAGTTTTAACGACACTCTTCTTGCCGCTTTCGTTCATGGCAAGAATTTTCTTTTCGAGCGATACGTTAATGTATGGACCTTTTTTTAATGAACGACTCATAATTTACTCTAGTTAACTTGATTATTTATTAGCTCTTTCAATAATATACTTGTTAGAAAGCTTCTTCGGAGCTCTTGTCTTGAGACCCTTAGCATACAAGCCCTTACGTGAACGTGGATGACCTCCAGACTGACGTCCTTCACCACCACCCATCGGGTGATCATGCGGGTTCATAACAACACCACGGTTGTGAGGACGGCGGCCCAACCAGCGTGAACGTCCAGCCTTACCAGACTGTTCAAGAGCGTGGTCAGAGTTACCTACGCTACCGATAGTAGCTTTACATGCACTAAGAATTTTACGTGTCTCACCAGAAGGGAGCTTAATAACACAATAACTGCCTTCACGAGAAGTCAACTGAGCAAAATTACCAGCCGAACGAACGAGCAGTGCACCCTGACCCGGACGTAACTCAATATTGTGAATTACAGTACCAACGGGGATGTTAGCCAAAGGAAGCGTATTACCAATCTCAGGCGCTGCGTCCTTTCCTGACATCAGAGTTGCACCTACCTGCAGTCCGTTAGGAGCAATAATGTAACGTTTTTCACCATCAGCATAATACAACAATGCAATACGAGCCGAACGGTTCGGATCGTATTCAATTGTCTTAACTACAGCTGGAACACCATCTTTCTCACGCTTGAAGTCGATCAAACGGTATTTTTTCTTATGACCGCCACCCATGTAGCGTACAGTCATCTTACCTGTATTGTTTCGACCACCGGTAGAACGTTTACCGTAAACGAGAGACTTCTCTGGTACGGATGCAGTAATCTCCTCGAACGTACCAATAATTTTGTGTCTTTGACCCGGAGTTACCGGTTTAAATTTACGTACTGCCATTTTTTATTTAAATATTGCTGTAAAAATCAATTGTTTCGCCTTCTTTAAGAGTAACGATTGCCTTTTTGAACGCGTTTTTCTGTCCGTTTATCAGACCGGCTTTAGTATAGCGGCTCATGCGCTTTCCGGCATAGCGGGCAGTGTTTACGTCAACTACTGTAACATTATACAGACTCTCGACTTCTTTCTTAATTTGGAGTTTGTCAGCCTCAGGACGAACAACGAAGCCGTAGCGGTTAGGCTGCTTGTCTGTAATCTTGGTCATCTTCTCAGTGACCAATGGTTTTATTATAATTGCCATATTCTTTTTCTCCTTTATTTATTTAAGATTTCATCGATAGTCTTCAGCGAGCTTTCTGTCATGACGAGGACATCAGCATTCAAAACTTTGTAAGTATTGATTGTTGATGCAGCCATAACATCTGTGCCCTGCAAATTACGAGCTGACAAATATACGTTTTTATTTGCTTCCGGCAAAACCAAAAGCAATTTCTTGCCGTCAACTTTAAGATTTTTAGTAATATTTACAAAATCTTTAGTCTTTGGAGCCTCTAAATTGAAATCTTCAACTACAACGATAGCATTTTCCTGAGCCTTGTAAGACAGCGCGCTCTTACGAGCCAGAGCCTTAACTTTGAGGTTCAGTTTGAAGCTGTAGTCACGTGGCTTAGGTCCGAATACGCGACCACCACCTACGAGCACCGGAGAATTGATATCACCGCGACGAGCACCGCCACCACCTTTCTGGCGACCAAGTTTGCGTGTAGAACCAGCATGCTCACTTCTTTCCTTAGCTTTAGCTGTTCCCTGACGCTGTGCAGCCATATAGCGCTTAACGTCAAGATAAAGAACGTGGTCGTTTGGTTCAATTCCGAAGATAGATTCGTTTAACGTAACCTTTCTTCCAGTGTTCTCACCTTTGATATTTAATACGTTAATTTCCATTATTTCTGAATTAAAACGGTTGAACCTTTGCAACCAGCAACACTACCCTTCACCAAGATGAGGTTATGCTCCGGTATTACTTTTAACACTTTGAGGTTTTGAGTTGTAACTCTGTCACCACCCATCTGTCCGGCCATACGCATTCCTTTGAACACTTTAGCAGGATAAGAACAAGCACCGATAGATCCCGGCTTGCGTGCGCGGTCGTCCTGACCGTGTGTGCTCTGTCCTACACCACCGAATCCGTGACGCTTCATTACACCCTGGAAACCTTTACCCTTTGAGGTACCAACAACATCAACGAATGTTGCATCGTTGAAAATATCAACCGTGATAATGTCTCCGAGGTTATATTCCTCATCAAACTTGAACTCGGCCAAGTGTCTCTTAGGTGTTGTTCCGGCTTTCTTGAATGTTCCCATAAGAGGTTTTGAGGTGTTCTTTTCCTTAGCCTCACCAAAACCGAGCTGTACGGCTTTGTAACCATCTTTTTCAACAGTCTTAACCTGAGTTACAACACAAGGACCAGCTTCGATAACAGTGCACGGTACATTCTTACCGTCGGCACTGAAAACGGATGTCATTCCGATTTTTCTTCCTATTAATCCTGGCATTTCAATTAATATTAAAAATTAAACTATACTTTTATTTCTACTTCTACACCGCTAGGCAATTCGAGTTTCATCAGAGCGTCTACTGTCTTTGCTGTTGAGCTGTAGATGTCGATAAGACGCTTGTAGTCGCTGAGCTGGAACTGCTCACGAGACTTCTTGTTTACGAATGTACTACGGTTAACTGTGTAAATACGCTTGTGAGTTGGCAATGGAATAGGACCGCTAACGATAGCGCCTGTAGCCTTCACAGCCTTTACGATTTTCTCTGCTGACTTGTCAACCAATTTGTGGTCGTAAGATTTCAGCTTAATTCTGATTTTCTGACTCATTTTATTTTTTGATTAATAATTATCATTAAGAAGAGAAGAGGTACGCCCGTTAAGAGTCATTCGCTAACAAGACGCCTCATTCTCTTTATTTTATTAGTCTTGATTATACAAGATCTGTACGTCCTTTAACTTCCTCAAGCACAGCCTTAGCGATTGAGCTTGATACAGGAGCGTGATGATCATACTCCATAGAGCTTGTTGCACGTCCAGAAGTGATTGTACGGAGAGCTGTTACATATCCGAACATCTCTGCCAGCGGAACCATAGCCTTGATGATACGTGCACCGCTACGGGTCTCGTCCATACCTTCTACCTGGCCACGACGCTTGTTCAAGTCACCGATAACGTCACCCATGTTCTCCTCAGGTGTTACAACCTCAAGTTTCATGATAGGCTCCATCAGAACAGGACCTGCCTTAACACAAGCGTTCTTGTAAGCGTTGATGGCTGCAACCTCGAATGACAACTGGTCAGAGTCAACCGGGTGGAACGAACCGTCGAGCAATGTAACTTTCAGGCTGTCCATAGGATATCCACCGAGAACACCATTCTTCATGGCAGACTCAAAGCCCTTCTGTACTGAAGGAATGAACTCCTTAGGAATGTTACCGCCCTTAACCTCGTTGATGAACTGCAGACCGCCCTGCTTGAAGTCCTCATCAACAGGACCTACGTTAACGATAATGTCGGCGAACTTACCACGACCACCACTCTGCTTCTTGTAAACCTCGCGCAGATTGACTGTCTTGGTGATAGCCTCTTTATAGTTAACCTGAGGCTTACCCTGGTTACACTCAACCTTGAACTCTCTCTTCAGACGGTCAAGGATAATGTCAAGGTGAAGCTCACCCATACCAGAGATAACTGTCTGACCGCTCTGCTCGTCTGTGTGAACAGTAAAGGTCGGGTCTTCCTCAGCCAGTTTTGCAAGTCCGATACCGAGCTTGTCAACGTCAGCCTGGCTCTTAGGCTCAACAGCGATACCGATAACAGGATCAGGGAATGTCATTGACTCGAGTACGATAGGATGTGCCTCGTCGCAAAGAGTATCACCAGTACGGATATCCTTGAAACCAACACCGGCACCTATATCACCTGCGTCGATAACTTCCATAGGAACCTGCTTGTTAGAGTTCATCTGGAACAGACGGCTTACGCGCTCTTTCTTGCCTGAACGTGTATTGTATACATATGAGCCGGCCTCAACCTTACCTGAATAAACGCGGAAGAATACCAGACGGCCAACATACGGGTCAGTAGCAATCTTAAATGCAAGAGCAGATGTAGGCTCGTCCTCAGACGGCTTGCGGTCCTCTTCCTCACCAGTAACAGGGTTGGTACCAACGATGTTAGGAGTATCAACAGGAGAAGGCAGGAATGCGCAAACATAGTCGAGCAGAGTCTGAACACCCTTGTTCTTGAATGAAGAACCACAGAGAACAGGAGTGCACTCCATAGCCAATGTACCCTTACGGATAGCGGCGATAAGCTCTTCTTCAGTAATAGAGTTAGGATCCTCGAAATATTTCTCCATCAGGTTCTCGTCAAACTCAGCTGCGCTCTCGAGAAGTTTTCCTCTCCACTCTTCAGCCTCGTCCTTCAAGTCAGCAGGGATATCATCTACTTCATATTCGGCACCCATTGTCTCGTCATGCCAATAGATAGCCTTCATCTTTATCAGGTCTACAAGTCCCTTGAATGTCTCTTCACTTCCGATAGGAACAACAAGAGAAACAGGGTTAGCGCCCAGCACTTCCTTCATCTGACGGAGAACGTCGAAGTAGTCAGCACCAGAGCGGTCCATCTTGTTTACATAGCCAAGACGGGGAACATTATATTTGTCAGCCTGACGCCATACAGTCTCTGACTGAGGCTGTACACCACCAACGGCGCAGTATGTAGCAACAGCACCGTCAAGTACACGCAGAGAACGCTCAACCTCAGCAGTGAAGTCAACGTGTCCCGGAGTATCGATCAGGTTGATCTTAAACTGCTTGTTATTATAGTGCCAGTAGCAAGTGGTTGCAGCAGATGTGATAGTAATACCACGCTCCTGCTCCTGAGCCATCCAGTCCATTGTAGCGGCACCATCGTGAACCTCGCCAATCTTGTGAGTCTTACCTGTATAGAAAAGGATACGCTCAGAAGTTGTCGTCTTACCGGCATCGATGTGAGCCATAATACCGATATTGCGGGTCAAATGTAAATCTTGCTTTGCCATGATTCTTTTTACCTGTCTATTAATTAAAATCTGAAGTGAGCAAATGCACGGTTAGCCTCAGCCATGCGGTGCATATCCTCTTTACGCTTGAATGCGCCGCCCTGATTGTTATATGCGTCCATGATCTCAGCAGCCAGTTTGTCTGCCATAGTCTTTCCACCGCGTTTGCGTGCAAAGTTGATCATATTCTTCATAGAGATGCTCTCTTTACGGTCGGGACGGATTTCAGTAGGGACCTGGAATGTTGCACCACCGATACGACGGCTCTTAACCTCAACCTGAGGTGTGATATTGTCGAGGGCAGTCTTCCATATTTCGAGTGCAGACTTCTCCTCGTTAGCCATTTTCTCTTTTACTGTGTCTAATGCTTTGTAGAAAATCTCATAAGAAGTATTTTTCTTTCCATCATACATCAGATGGTTAACGAATTTTGAGACTTTCTGGTCATTGTAAACGGGATCCGGAAGGATCACACGCTTCTTTGGTTTTGCTTTTCTCATTTCTTTGTTTTGAAATTAATTCTGCATGGGGCTGTTCTCTTGTTCTTCAGCGTTCTCTCCAGAACTGCTTACTCAACCTTTATAACAATTCTCCAGCAAAACGTTAATAAAATGTCAATTGTGTCCTTTTATTGGCTTAATTATTATTTCTTTGCCTTAGGACGTTTTGCGCCATACTTTGAACGGCGCTGTGTACGGTTGGCTACGCCGGCAGTATCAAGTGTTCCGCGAACGATGTGATAACGTACACCAGGAAGGTCCTTAACACGACCACCACGTACAAGCACGATAGAGTGCTCCTGAAGGTTGTGTCCCTCTCCAGGTATGTAAGAGTTAACTTCCTTCTGGTTTGTCAAACGAACACGGGCAACTTTACGCATTGCCGAATTAGGTTTCTTAGGGGTTGTTGTGTAAACACGAACACAAACACCACGACGCTGAGGACATGAATCCAAAGCCGGTGATTTGCTCTTGTCAACAAGCGCCTTTCTACCTTTTCTTACCAATTGTTGAATTGTAGGCATTGTTGTTAAATTTTTAGTTATATATTTTGTTTTGTTATTTTCTTATAATTGTAATATGGTCCATAGAACATAGACCAATTTGGGCTGCAAAGGTAAGAATAATTCTTCAAATTACATAATTATAAAGAAAGTAAAAAGCCTATATTGGCTTAATATTTGCACAATATAGGCTTTATTAAAATAAATTAACCATAGAGCACATATTAAATGCACTAATGGCCATGTTTCATTACTAACATAGACACTGATTAGGCCTCACCTTTATTAATATGGAAAGGTGCTATTGTACCTTTCTCCTGCTGAGGTATCTTTATCGGTCCGAATGCGCTCTCATATCTTACGATATTGTCCTGAAGAGCCATAAGCAGGCGCTTTGCGTGCTCAGGAGCCAAAATCACACGTGATTTAACCGTTGCCTTTGGCACTCCCGGAAGAATGCGTGCAAAATCCAGTACGAAATCAGAACTTGAATGAGTTATAATAGCAAAGTTTGCATATTGTCCCTGTGATACGTCTACGGGCAGGTCTATCTGAAGCTGGCCCGGGTTGTTATTGTTTTTGTTTTCCATTGATTTGTATTATTATATTAATGTATAAAACTATATTCACGTTTCAGGCAGACTTTCCATTCTCTGTCCTTGTCTGCCGCCTTGTCACGGACCAGTATGTCTGCACAGCGTCACTGATCATTCCCGCATCTCTTTAATGCAGCCGTCATCACATAACACGACAATGCAATAATGCACCGTTTGAGCAAAATAAACAAACCTCCGTAAAGAAAGCAATGCAAAGATAAACGTTTTTGTCAAAAAAACAAGCATCTGAACAAATAAATTTAGCTACAAACATATTAAATTTAGGTAATGTACAGACAACCATCACAAGCATCAGACACAAACATATATTGACTAAAACCGCAAAATTACAGAAGTTAAGCCCGAATAGAGCATCAGACTGTATATAGCTTATCTGTTTTGAGTATTCATACTTTCATCCGTCAGCTTATTACAGAAACCTGCATCACACAAAAGCCGCATATACCTATTGTCGGGATATGCGGCTCGTTTTTTTATACTAAAATATGTTTTATGTACTACATCGGTCTCCTACTCGCCAGCCTTATACTTGGCTGCCTGCTCCTTGATAAGGTCGAGGTCGTCAAAATAGTTGATGCGCATCGCATCACGCACTTCGTGCAAAGTCTGTGCAGCCACCTCGCGTGCAGCTTCTGAACCTTTCTTCAGAATATTGTAGACCTCAGGAATGTCCTGCTCAAACTCATGGCGGCGCTGACGGATAGGCTCAAGCTGGCGGTCGAGCACCTTTATGAGGAACTTCTTGCACTTCATGTCGCCAAGTCCGCCGCGACGGTAATGGTCTTTCAGTTCTTCGAGGTTCTTATACTCAGGCCAGTATTCGGCAAAGTCGTCGGGGGTGCTGAATGCATCAAGATAAGTAAACACGGTGTTGCCTTCAACCTTTCCGGGGTCTTCCACGCGCAGGTGTCCCGGGTCGGTATACATGCTCTTAACCTTCTGCTGCATATCCTTCGGCGTGTCCGACAGATATATGCAGTTACCCAGACTCTTGCTCATCTTTGCCTTGCCGTCGGTTCCCGGCAGACGGCAGCACACTGAGTTTGTGGGCAGCATTATTTTAGGTTCAACGAGCACCTCTCCGTATATGTTGTTGAAGCGTTTCACTATCTCGCGTGTCTGTTCGAGCATAGGCTCCTGGTCTTCGCCGGCAGGCACTGTCGTTGCCTTGAACGCTGTTATGTCGGCAGCCTGACTTATGGGATATGTGAAGAAACCCACGGGGATGCTGGTCTCGAAGTTACGCATCTGTATCTCGGTCTTCACCGTCGGGTTGCGCTGAAGGCGCGACACGGTTACAAGATTCATGTAATACACCGTAAGTTCAGCCAGTTCAGGTATCATCGACTGAACAAAGAGAGTAACCTTATTAGGATCGAGTCCGGCAGAAAGATAGTCGAGAGCCACCTCAATGATGTTTTGGCGTATTTTCTCAGGATTGTCGGCATTGTCGGTCAACGCCTGAACATCAGCTATGAACACGAACATACGGTCGAAGTCGCCCTCATTCTGCAATTCCACTCTGCGGCGCAATGAGCCGACATAGTGGCCAAGATGAAGTCTTCCGGTCGGGCGGTCACCGGTAAGTATTATTTTTCCCATTTTATATTTTTCTTTATTAATATATTTTCTGAAGTGCAAACTTACACATTTTTTCTGAAAATCAGTGATTTAATATCAAAAACTTAGCCATCGGCAGTTCATTACTTACCGGCATGACATACAAACATAACGTTTAAGCCCAAATCGTCATTGGGCAGCATATAAATTAATTATACAATAACACTACTGTCCAAAGAAATTTTCCCATAGAGTCAACTGACCATCATCGGAGTTTT
>ERZ779981.8-NODE-8-length-135380-cov-5.26068_pt1 | contig 135380 bp, 160 predicted proteins | sample MGYA00511182_ERZ779981 | MGnify/ENA primary metagenome ERZ779981 (study PRJEB29588, sample SAMEA2149539) | human gut metagenome | biome: human gut; feature: human-associated habitat; material: faeces | place: Denmark | collected 2008/2010 ... | reverse complement strand
AGACGGGGTTTCCACCCGTTAGATTACTTACCCTTTGCTGGGCGCACAATTACTATTTTTTGCTTTGTTTACACCATATATTATATCATGAAAAAAGCAAATCATTTTAACGGCTTTCTCAACAAATTATAATTTTCTATTTATCTAATTTTATTATATCGTTTACATCATTGGAGCAAATAATCTTAAAATAGCTTGCCATAGTCCTTTAAATAAACCATTTTTTGCTTCTTTTTCATCTACTTTATGTGATTCTTTAAAGGAATCCTCAAAATCTTTTTTGATATCTTTTATTACATTTGTATCCTTCATATAAATACCACATTCAAAATGTAAATATAAACTTCTATAATCTAAGTTTATTGTTCCTACAGTTGCTATTTCATCATCGGATAAAAATACTTTGCTATGTACAAAACCATTCGTATAAGTATAAATTTTTACTCCACCTTTAATTAATGTATAAAAATAAGAAGAGGTTAAATCATATACAATTTTTTTATCGGGTATTCCAGGAACAACAATTCTGACATCTACTCCTCTTCTTGCAGCTAAGATTAAACTATTTATCATATCTGTATCAATAATTAAATAAGGTGTATAAATATAAACATACTTTTTCGCTTGATTGATAATATTTAGATAAATATCTTCGCCGGTTATAACATCATCTAATGGACTTTCCCCATAAGGTACAACGAAACCATTTTCCTTATACTTTTCAGTAAAATTATATTTGTATTTATTATAATCATTATCTTCTTTTTTAAATGAATTCCACATTTCTAGAAACATAACAGTAAAATTCCAAACAGCTTCACCTTTTATCCTAATTCCATTATCTTTCCATACTCCTAATTTACTATTTATATTTATATATTCATCTGAAATATTAATTCCACCAGAAAAAGCAGTATGTCCATCAATTATCATCATTTTTCTATGATCTCTATTATTCATAATAATACCTGCAAATGGCGATAATTTATTAAATTGCATACATTTTATTCCATATTTTCCCAGTAACTTTGGATAATTACTAGGTAGCATAGCAAAAGAACCCATATCATCATATAATACTCTTACATCTAGTCCTGAATTTGCTTTTTCTTTTAATATATCTAAAATTTCTTGCCACATAGTACCATTATTAATAATGAAATATTCTATAAAAATAAATTTTTTGGCTTTTTTTAGTTCTTCTAACATAACAGGATAAACGTCATCACCAAGAGAATAATAGTTTATCTCATTGTTTTTCGTTACAGGAAATCCTGCAAATTCACTTATATATTTTAATTGTCCTAAATTTTTAGTATCGATTTCTTTTTTTATAAATTCATCTTGTATTAAGTATTTTTGACCATTTTCTATATTTTCATTAATATTCTTTAAAACTTTACTTCTTTTCATATTATTACTAAGTATGATATATAGAAGTGTTCCAATTAATGGAAAAAGCATAATCAGTAATATCCATATTAAATCGCTACTTAATCTTTTACTATACTTGATAATCATTAAAACAATTATAATACTAAGTAAACCATAAACTACTTGAATAATACTTATAAATTCTCCAAATTTTAAATATATAAATAATGTTAATAGAATTTGTATTAATAAACCTATTGCTACAACAATTCCTCTTTTTACTGCCATCCACATATTTTTTCTCCTCATACTAATTCATTTTTATATGTAATACTTTTATCTTCTTTATAAATAAACATTAATTTTGAGTTCTTATCTGTTCTTCCTTTATCAAAGGATAACGAATAAGTACATTACTATCTAGATTTTCTTTGTGCATATCAACTGCTGTTATTTGATGATTATCATATGTTGTATAATAATAAATTCCCTTATTTACATTACAGCAAGATGTATAAATTGTTATTTCAAATTTATCATCACCTAAATCACAGCATCCTCTTTGTTGATCAACGCTACCTAAAATGTGAAAAAATTGACTAACACTTGATTTTTCATCTTCTTTAGAAAAAGAATTTAATTTAGTATACGCTACTCTTATGAATCTTGATTGCGATGATAAATCACCTGGTAGACCTATTGCTCCCATTCCTCTACTATATAAACTTAGATCTAATTCTTTACTAAATTTATTCTCTGGAGATTTAGGTGATAAATACATATAATTATTTAAGGCAAACATTTGCTTATCAAAAGATGGATTATTAGTTAATACCCCTACTGGATTATCATATATTTTTATTCCATCAATAACAGACTCTACAGTTATTGATTGTGTGCTATCGGAAATAATCCAATGTAAGCTAGCTAATGGTAATTTATCACTAAATGGAGTATTTAACACATTCATTTTTTCAATCAAATTTCTAGCTTCATTTACATTTGAACATTGGCTTAAAATCCATGGTATCAGTTCAAATTGAGCAACATTATCTTTTCCTTCCTGTTTTTCTTTATAATGAGCATTTCCAACAAAATTTAAACCTGCTATTGCTAACCCTTTTTCGTTTATTGCATCGTAATATAATGGATAATCTTCAGTAACAAATGCCATTCCAATTATCGCATAATGACTCTTAATGTCATCTACTTCTCTAAATTTAAATTCAAAGTTTCTTGGTGTTATTGTTACTTCATCTCCATATGAAAATTCATAATCCAATGTTCTTCCAAAATAAAAATCTTTCGTTTTATAAGTTGCTGCTGTACACATATTCTTTCCCTTCTTTCTAATACTATTTCTTATCTTTTATATAACTCTCTTTCAAATTACTAATTCTTGTTAGGATTATATAATAAAAGGTAGATAATTTCAACTGGTTATCTACCCTACTTATTGTAATTTGTCTTTTTTATTTTCTTTAATATTTTCTTTACAATACTCTTTTATTCTATTTATTTTATTTTCACTCAAATTTGTACTCCCTTTAATATAATGTAATTTTATATTTTGTTTGTAATTATAATATGTTACATATATTTTTGATTTATATGATTTTAATTTATTTTAAGCCTATAATATAGTTGTTTATTTTTTCAGATTGTTCCTGAATATCTGCAATGTATTTATCAAATATATCTGTTCTTATATTACATTTAGACTTTTTTTCTAAAATTTTTCTTAATAGTTCAAATGAGTCTATGATATGATGCCTAAATTCATAACTATCTTCTATTCTATTAAACTCTAATGATTCTATAATCGCAAAAGATTTATCAAATGCATCTAATATTTCGTTCAAGAGTTCTTGGCTTATTTGAGAGTTGTTACTTTTGTAGTAAATGCTTAAATACATTCTATATTTTGAATATACTTCATCAAAGTTTAGACTAATATTTTCTTTGTCTAAAATAACTTTGGCAATATGAATGTAAAATGCTTTTATAAAAACATAAGTTAATGTTTTATCAATGTTTTGGTTTTCATTAAATTCCTCTAATATGTTATAAATACTATCTTCACTTAAGTCAAATAGTTCACTTGCAAAATCATTTGTTAAAATATTCTTCATTTCTATCTCTCCCTTATAACTAACCATTCTCATAACTTAAATTATGAGTACCTAATTTTCCCATTCTCCTGAACTTTCTTTTTAGCAAAGTAAAATATTTTCTAAAATTAATTTTATTTATAATATATCCTAATACACATCCAAATATAATTAATAAAATTCTCAATTCTATTGCAGTACTTGTATCAAATAAAGCCGAAGCAGAACTAATTGCATTTACAGTAATAAATATTACTTGATACTTATAATCATTTATAAACGTATAAATATAATTTAAAATTATTGTAACAATCACATCATATTTTTCTGGTACCAATGCTTGGAATAATATAGCAAAAACAATTGAACCAATTATTGTTGAAATTATTCTACTTATAAATCTTTTTTGAGTATTAGAAAAATCAATTTGTGTTAAAGACATAACAGACATTGAAATCCACATAGTCTTTTTAACACCAAACAATGTACCAATCAACATCGCAATACTTACACCAATAGCCATCTTTAAAGCTATAATAAACCTATTTGATGTTATACTCATACTCTTAAATGCTTGCTTAATTGTATCATGCTCCTTATTTGAATTTTTATTTTTAAAATAATATACTAATGACACTATTACTCCACCTATAAGCAAACTTAACATTCTAGTTACAAAATCATGACCCTCTGCGGGATTTGACTGATTAAAAATGTAACATAAAAGAAATGGCATATACGCCTTATATTCTGGTTTTGCTGATGGAATGTACATAATTAAGAATATTGTAATAAAGTTTACAATCAAACCTATTACTGGATTTATTTGAGCCAACTTATTTGAAAATCCTATTTGTAAAAACATCAAAACAATAACAAATGGTGCTTGTTTTATATTAATTCCTATATCCATATACCAATACATCATAGTTCCAATTAATACACATACCCATGTCAAAGAATTATTTGTACCAAATATTTGTGAAAATACGCCTACAAATAATGTAATAAAAACCAACTTTAATAAATTAGAAAATATACTTTTACGTGTTATTTTTTGCATAAAATACCTTCTTTCTCACAAAAATTATGGCTAATATTTACAAAAAAAATTAGCACTCTGCAAAAACGACTGCTAATATTTTATACCTATTTTTAGCAGTTGTCAATTCAAAGTGCTAAATATTCACATAAATTTCACATTTAACTTTTCTATTTTCCCATTCACCATTAACATATCTTTCCATATTATTGATTAATCAAATTTATCCCTTTGATTGTTGGATACAGTAACTTTATAAAATCTGTTGCATCTTGTTTTGAGCCAACAACACTCCCATAATGAACTGGTATAGCAAATTTAGGTTTTATAATATTTATTAATTGTGCTGCCTCTTTAAAATCCATTGTATATGTCCCACCAACTGGAACAAATGCAACATCACATTTTACTTTTTTATTTTCTTCAGTAATATCAGTATCTCCTGCTATATAATACCTAACACCCTTTATTTCTATAATATAGCCTAGCCAATTATTTTCTTTTGGGTGAAAAGGCTTATTTGTATTATATGCTGGAACTGCCTCAACTTTTATTCCATCAATAATTTCTGTATCTCCTGAATCAAGCGTAAAAATGTTTTCTTGATTTATTCCTTTTTCAAGTAATTTAGGTAATAAATCATCAGGAATAACAAAAATAGAATTAAATTTTCTTACTTTATCTATATCATCTTCAGAATAATGGTCATAATGGTCATGTGTTATAAAAATTATATCTGCATCATTATAATTTTTATCTATATGATATGGATCTATATAAATAATTTTTTCTTTATTTATTTTTATACAACTATGGTATAAAACCTCTATATTATCAAGAATATTTATCATTTCTACTACCTCCATTTTTAGATATTATAATATAAATAAATATACAAAACAAATTATTCTTCTTTTATAGCTATTATCAATTCATTTGGTTGTACCATCATATTTGCATTTTTATATGTAAATCTTGCATGAGAAAAATAAACTTTATAATTTTTATTTTCTAATTTAGTACGTGTCAAAGATAAAAATTTATCAGTATCTTGTTCAGATAAATTATTTTTTACTCTTATTGAGTTTGATAATTCTATTCTTTTAAAATTTGCTTCTTTTAATTTTCCCAGTTGTTTCTCTGTCTTTTCTAAATTTTCTGATATTGGATAAACTGGTGTAAGAACGCAATTACCTTCTAAAGCCAATTTTCTGCTACTATCATCATTTCTTTTTGAAATTTTAAACTTCCACATATTGTTATTACTTTCATTTTTTATATCTTCCCTACAACTTACTATTTTCTTTTTACTTTGTTAATTTATAACTTTCTTTTATCAATTCTTTTACTAACACCTTGTCGACTTTTCCATCAATAATAATTGTATTCCAATGTTCCTTATTCATATGATAAGCAGGTATTATATAATCATAAGTATTTCTTAATATATCTGAATAATTCGGATCTGTTTTTACATTAAGATATAACTTATTATTAACATTCATAATTAGTGCAAACCACTTTTTGTTTTTACAATGTTTCATTGTTACAGATTCAAAGTCATCTGGAAATGGGCAGTCTTTAAATGTATCTTCTAATGTTAAACAATATTTTATTATTTCTTCTTTATCCATATCTAATCCATTTTATAATAAACTACTAAATTTTTTACTATATTTATCAATATCTTTTGTACTTTGACTAATAATAAATTCTGTTACTTTAATTTTTAATCTCTCAACTTCATCATTTGTATAGTTCTTATTTTCTACATCTATTCCTGCTTCATTAAATAATTGAATATCTTTGTTTGAAAATTGCATTGTTTGTTACCTCTTCTATTTCTTACATAAACTTATTTTTTTATATCACAAAAGTGCATAATTATCAACTATCAATCCATTTTTCATATCAAATATTTTTATTTAAAAACTAAAAATTTTCATTAAAAAATAAGTGATTTTCTTACCACTTACTTTTTAATAACAATCTCATTATAAATATGTTCTATTTTAATAACTTTTTTCTCTAAATAATATACCTATAACATCTTGGATTCCTGACTCATAATACAATTTACAATCAAAACTTTGAATCCTTGATCTATTTTCTAATAACTTATCTATCATATCAAGTATTCTTTTTTTTGCCTTGAATCAATATTTGGTATTGTTTGAATTTCTTTAATTACATCATCATGTGTTATATCTTTTAAATTATTTTCTTTTATAAAACTTTCTCTTACTTCCAATTTTCTTTCAATTTCACTTTCTCTAATATCAAATATTTTTTCAAAGATATCATTTTTAATTGAATTTCCATCTTGATCAATAATAACAAGCCTTCTCATCACAACTCCTCCTCTCTTAAGTTGTGTGTGATATTAACTCTGTTTAAACTAATTGTCAACTTATCTTTACAGATTTTATAAAAATCTGAAACCCTGAAATCCTTGAATGAGTAAAATGATGTATTATCCCCTTATATTCAAAAAAATAATACACCATAAACGAAACCCCTCATCCCATCATTTCGTTTATGATAATCTAGTATGTAAATAATAATATTTACCACAAATGCTGTTATATAAAATAACATTGTCCATCCTTGCCCAAACTTTTTACACTCGTGTATCCCTTTTACAAGTTTTGCCTCCTGAAACTCTTTATTTATTGTGAGTATATGTTACAAAATCTCACTGACGCATTTCTTACAAATAGATTCTTTGTAATCATACGAATGGACTTTATAGCATCGCCTCCATCAGAGCTATCACTTTATTATTTTATAACGAGTTTATGGCATCTCTCGTTCTCTTATTCATTTTAATAAATAAAAAACTCTAGCCAATTTATAAGCTAGAGCCTTTTTTGCTATTCAAATTCCTCTTCTTCGAATTTTTTTAGTGCTTCATTATCCTTTTGTTTTACAATCTCCATTAATCCTTTTTCTAATTCTTGAAAATTTTTATAAGTTACAAATACATTTATATTATCTATATATTTTTCAGAAAAACCTGTTTCTATAATACTCTTTTTCAAAAAATTTGCTAAAATTTCTTTATCTGTATCTTTTAAACTTTTAGTTTGAACATAGTTATTAATTAAATTTCTTGTACTTATATAAGAATCTTCTATTACTCTTTTTCCCATATACCCAACAAATTCTGCTAATTCTATTCCTTGATAAGTTGGGCTATCCATTATTTGATTATATATAATATTTTTTTCATCATCATAATAAAATGGACAATAATCTGTATAAAAAACCATATCTACATTAAATTCGTCATCAATTACTACATCTGCTACTCTTTCATCTCGATATAATAATTGTAATATTTCATTTTTATATTTTTCTAACTTTATTTCTTTAGTATTGTAATCTGTCAAGTTCACTATTGTATTAAATTCAGAACAACTTTTTATTCCATCTTCTACTATTTTATTTTCATAGTACCTTAACATTTCATCTTTATTCATTTCTATTGAAAATTTTTCTTCCATAATCACCTTTCTTAAATGGAGTTCTTTATTCCATTTCTTCTTCATCTTCTTTTTGCTTTTCTATTTTATATATCTTTTCCTGTGATTCAAAATCTTTAACGAAATAATTCACAAATTTTTGCATATATTTCAAACTTTCTTTTAACCTTCGATTTTCTTTATCAACTCCCCATTTACATACTTCTGTTATGTTATAGTTTCTTGTATTAATTCCTAATTTTTTTGCTACTGCAAAAATAGTTGCTATAACCTCTGTCTGACTTTGACTTGCATATTTATCAACATCAAAATATGGAATATTTGAATTTCTTGTATTATGACTTATATCACTAACAATTGATTCAATATTAGCCATTTGACTATTGGTATCATAATATAAACTTCTTCTAGCACACATTCCTTTTAAGATCGTATCTATATATTCTTTTTTATATTCCTTCTTTTTTATTATAGCATCTGTTTGTGATATATCGTAAACTTCTACTACCTTAAATTTAACATCATTATTTATTTTTATTCTTTTTATTATTTCAAGTGGTTTTTCGTCATCTTTAATTTTATATTTATATTTTTGATATTCTTCTTTAGTTGCTATAAATGATACATTATCTCTTTGTGATTTCAATAATAGAATATTATTGTAACTTGTATTATACATTGTTGCTAATGTTTTTAAAAAGTCACGCATTTTACTTGGATTTTCAAATGTTTCTTGTGCCATTTCATTTGTACTATTTATTAATTCTTGTACTCTATCATCTATATTAATCACCTGCTTTCTTTTTCAAACTTTTCTTAATTTTTATATTATAACTCATTGTAGAATAAATCTTTTTATATCCTGAATTTTCTTTTCTTATTTTTTTTACTACTACTTCTTTCAACTTTTCTCCTTCTATGCTTCTGCCTCTTCCTCTTTATCCACTTCATTTTTTTCATTTTCTTTGGTATTTTCAAATATCTTATTAATATATTTTTCTATTGTTTGAGATACTTTTTGCATAATTTCACTACTCTCATATTGTTTTGCAATCTTATGAATTCTAGCCAAATCCTGTACATGTGTTGTTTTTACTGTATCTTCTTTTTCTTGTACATGAATCTTTGTATTTTCAACATATAATTGTCTTCTCTGTTCTATATAATTATCTTTTTCTTTAATTGTATCTGCATATAATTTATTTTGAATATCGATTTTTCCCTGTATACTATCTTTTTCATTTCTTAACTCTGTAATTTTTGCATTTAGTAAATCTACTTGTTTTAAATCATTTTTTGATGCAAATGCTATATAAATTATTTTCTCTAATCTATTCATTTTATCTGTTTTGGCTAATATTGCTCTTTTTTCTTCTTCTAATTTTTCTATGTTTTGTTGTTTATCAAATTTACTATTTTCCATTTCTTTTTTTCTTGATTCTAATCCTGATAAATCATAATTTATTTTTTCAATTTTGGCATCCAATTCTTCCATTTGTTCTAATTTTATGTTTTTCATATTATCAATCCTTTCTTTTTTCAAAAAGGAGAGTTCTATTTGAACTCTCCAAAATATATTCTAACATCCTGTTCTTGGTAATTTTACTTCTAATTTTTTTTCATATACTTTTGTAGTGTGATCATCCTCATCAAATACATAATATGTTTTGTGATATCCTTCTACTTTTGTTTTGTTTGTAAATGTATCATCTTCTTTTACTGAAGCTTTAACTTTTACAAATAATTGTGGTTTTTCTACTGAAGAAAATCCTACATCTACTTTTCCAAACTCTGCTTTAAATTCTGTTACATACTCATCCGCTTCTAATTCTAAATTTGAAAAATCAATATAGTTATTTGTTTGTGTATTCAAATTATCTCTTAATAATCTATAATCCTTTTTATTCGTTTTATAATATACGGCATAATTTAAATCTTGATTATATGTTCCAGTTACAAGTTTTGTAGCAGTTACATAGTCTGTTGGTAAATAATCATACCAAGTAAAATCTTTTAATGGCACATTACCTGTATTTTTTATTGTAAAATCATATTTAATCTCTTGATTTGCTGTTGTCTGAATAATTCCATCTTTTTCAACATCTATATCTGGATTATCAGGTTTATTGGTAATGTTTAATTCAACAATTTCACCATGTTTAACTATCTCTGCTGAATATTCATTTTCGTTTAATTGATACCATTCTCCAGATTCCCCTTCCAATTCTTTTATATATTTTTTGCCTTTTTCTAATTTACTTGTAATTGCAATTCCATCTGCTCCTGTTGTAATTTTCTCTATAAAGTTTTTGTTTTCATCATATACTCCAAAAGATACATTTGGAATTGGTGTTCCTTTTTTATCTCCATTTATTTTGTTGTCTTCTTCTGATGTTTTTATTACTTTAATTTGTCCATATATTTTTTGATTTTCAAATGTATAATTAACAATCTCATTTTCTTTTAATATGATTTTCTTCATTTCTGTATCTAATACATATTTTTCATTTGTTTTTGTTTCTCTTATATATAATTCAGGGTAATCTCTTACTGCATATCTTTTTGTATAACATTCTCCATTTTTATCTGTTTTTAATTTTTCTAAAACATTCCCATCTTTGTCTAAAACTTCAAGTTCAACATCTTTTAATTTTACTTCATGATTTTCCTTATCAACTTTTATAATTTTTATTTGTGATTTTTTTAATTCATTTTCTACTGTTGTGTTAGTAGTTTCATTCCAATTAATTTTAATTTCAATTGGATTCTCATTAAGATTATACCATTTTCCTGTTTCTTCTTCAATTAATGACCAATTTCCTGTTCTTAAACCTTTAATATGAATTTCACCATTTGCATCTGTTGTATAATGCCCTGTTACTTTTTGAAATTCGTGTGAATATAATGCGAATTTAACTCCACCCAAAGTTATTTTTTTATTGTCACTATCTACTTTATATACACTTAAATCTCCTCTTTTGTGTTCATTTCCAATTGTTAATTCTTTATATGTATCATAGTCCAAAAGAATTTCATTTTCTTTATCATCTAAAATATATTCAGATTTTGTTGCTATTTCTGTGGCAATTACTTTTCCTTGTCTTAATTTATTTAGTTCAATACAACCTTGTGCATTTGTTTTATAATTCCCGATATTTTGTCCATCACTATATCTAAAATTAAATTCTACTCCTTCTATTGATTTTTTAGTTTCGTTATCTATTTTTATAACTTTAATTTTTGATTTATATGCATCTACTGATAGAGTTGCCTCACCACCTGCTGTGTAATATGCATCATAAGTTAATGCATAATTTTGCCAATTAGAATTTGGACTTTGTCCAAAAAATACTGGATAGCTTTTAACTTTACCATTTAGTGATATTTTTCCATCAAAATTATCTAAAATTTTGTCTTTAGGAACTACAACTTTAAAATGTTCATTGCCATTAAATGTAGTTTTAGCATTACCACTTAAATCGGCAATATAACTTCCTTCTGGAAAATTACTAATTGATGTAACTATATAATTAGATACATTTACATTACTTGTAACACTATACTCTTGTGAATAATAGTTACTTCCATCTGCTTTAAAGCTTCCTATTTTATTTGCATTTAGTACACTGTTTACTGATGGTGTTTCTGATCCATATCTTGCTTGATTTACAATGTTTTTTATTGCATTAAATATTTTTGTTCCTCTTGCATCTCCACCACGATAAAAACTATCTACATCTCTGTTATATATAACTGAATATACTGCTTGTTTTGTTGCTACAAATGCATCTTGATCATTTTCTACTCCAAGTTCTGATGCACTTTTATATGGAAATCCATTTACTATTGCTCTCCACACTTGAACATCTGATAATATTTCTGTTACATTTACACTATAATTTTGTTCTTCTCCAACACCATGTTTATCAACATTTAAGCAATATGCATAATGTAATACCCCATTATTTCTATATCCAACCATTGTTGTAATAACATAACTCCATATTCCTGATGTAGTTTTAAATTGTAAATGTTGACCACAATCTCCTAAATTTTCTACATATGCAGAATTAACTTCAAAAGCATTTGCAATGCCTGACATTGAATTTACTAATATTAAAATTAGTAATATTATACTAACTAATTTTTTTAATTTCATTTTCTACCTCCATTAAAAAAACACCCTAAAAGGTGTTCTATTATTTTTTATTTAATTTCATTTTCTACAACTACTTTATTTTCTCTTTCAATTATATTTTGTATTATTTTATCTCTATGTATATGTCTATATATTTGAATATAAGCTACTAAAAGCACAAAAACTATGATGCAAACAAGATAAAATTTTGCTGCAAAATTTAGTTCCCATTTTGGCTTTATTTCGACTTTATAAACTTTGTCTTTCTCTTTTTTCATATAAACCACATCCTCTTCCTTGTGCTTATTGTAACCCATTTTCATTTTTATTTCAAGTTATTTTCCACAATTTCTGTTGCTTGCACACATAACCTTTGCAATTTCTTATTTGCAATACAAGTTATTAATGTTAATTTATTTTGATCTGTTTCTTTTAATAAATTCCAGTCTGTTTCTAGTATTGTTTGTATATTATCAACTTTATACTTTCTTGTAAAAAAATTTGTTTTATATGTAATTATATCTCCATTTTCTAATTCATTTAATCTAGCAAAATACGAATTTTTATTACCTCTATTATGTCCTGCAAGTCCAACATTGCCATCATAAATTGATGTATTTTCTATATGCCCTATGTATTCGTTTAATATTTCATTACTACTACCTTCTTTTACCTCAGCTTTTAAACCGTATTTTTTCAATACTAATTATTCCTAATATTCCATCTTTTAATATGTCTGAATCGTCTGCTTGATTATATGTAATATTTTCAAATTTAGAATCTGTTGTTATATTATTGGGATCAACTAAATTTTTATCATATACAATGCAATAATACAAAGTACTACCAATTATTATAACCAATAAAATGCAAATACTTATTATAACCATGTTATTTTTCATTCCATCCTCCTACTGTGCAATTTTATCTTTCTTTTTTCTTTTCCAAAGAAATATTCCACTTATTACTAAAATACTAGTTCCTGCTGTTGCTACTACTATTGGTGTATAATTTGTTTTTTCTTCTACATCTTCTTGAGGCATTTCTTTATATTTTATATTAAAGGTTATTGACTCTGTTTCTTCTTTTTCCAATGTTCCTATATATGTTACAGTTGCCAAATAGCTTTTTACTATTTTCCTTTCTTTTATTCCTTCATATTGCATCTCTCCATCATATGCTATTGGAACATCTTGCCCTTCAATCTTTTCTACTTGTGAAATATTCCAAATTGGATTTACTAAATAATAAGTAACTCCATTTTCTTCAATACTCTTTGGAATATCGTTTAATTCATTAGTTGGTACATTTTCATATTTTTTTGTTAATGATACTTTGTATTGCTCTATATAACTATCATTTGTTTTTATATCTAATGAATTATTTTGTAATTCTAAAATTCCTGACATTCCATCCTTTGTCATTTCAATTTTATTTTCAAACATATTTAACACATCGTATTTATTATTCGTATATACTATTTTTTGTTTTGTTTGAGTTTCTTCTTTATTAATATTTTGTTTATTTTCTTGTTTTGCCACATCTTGTAATTCATATTTAACATTATCAATATTAATATTTTTTTGAATATTTTTTTCAAATTCTTCAGCATTCTCTATTGATATTGTTTCATTTATTTCATAATCTTTTAATTCAATATTTGATGCAAAACAATTTGTTGAAAAAAGTGTTAGTATTAACATACTCAATCCTATAATTCTTGATTTATTCAAATTCTCCTTCCTCCTCTTCTTTTAATTCTTCATTTAATTTTTTTCTTATGTCCCTTATAAATTGAAATTCCTTCATTAATTCAGGGATTTTTGTTCTTTTTCTAAATTCTATATCTCCACTTTCTTCTCCAAGTCTACAAAAAACATATCCATCTTTTAATTTACTTAAACTTTTTTCAAGTGCTTGAACTTCTTCAAATTCTTTATAGTATTTTAAAGAATCCCAATACATAAATACACAATCTTTATTATTTTCTTTATAGTCGTGTTTATTAACATAGTCTAACAAATTTTCTGTCATTTTAGCTTGTGCATCTTCTACCTTCTTAAAATCTTTTTTCGTTACTGCAATCATTACTTCACTATAATATCCCACATTTTTTCCTTTCCTATTTCAAACCTAACATTTGAAATACAATGTTCCTTAATGATTCATTAAAAATAATCGTAAGTCCTAGTGATGTTAATCCAAATATAATAGCTGTTCCTAAAAGCTCTAATAATTTATCTACTGCCTGAATTAAAAGTGTAAAAAAATAAACACTTGTATTATTTACTTGTGTTTTTTCTATACCTTCACTATTCAATTTTTTATTTTTCTTCATACTCGTAATGTATTTTTTCAAATTATTTCTTTTTTGTTTCTTTATAATTTCAGCCTTTTTAAATTTTTTACTCTCTTTTTTTGACAATCCATCTGATATTAATGATTTTTTCAATTCAGATTTTATTTTTTCTAATTCAACAGAATTTATAATATTATATATACCTTTTTCGTACAAATTAGTTAAAATATCATTTTGATCATCATATCCACTTGCTAAAATTATTATTCTTATATTTGGATATACTTCATAAAAATAACTTATACCATTTATAATATTTTCTTCTGTTCCCTTTAAACTTTTTAATTCAATAATAATATATTTTATCAATTTAAAGTTTACTTTTGTTTCTTTTATATATTGTAAAAAATCTATTTCTCCTATTTTACTTAATATCGTGATATTTAATTCTTCACAAACACCCTTTATTAAATCTTCCATAGGATTACTTGCAATGTAACTTAACATTATACTCCCCTCCTAATCAAGTACCCTCTCTTCATACGGTACATTATATATTACATTGTTAGATTTCAAGTATTCAGTATTATTGGTAGTATCTCCAGTATTTTTGCCTAGTTTCCAGAATACATTATTTAATACTACAATTATCAGTAAAATAATAAATATAGCCAAATAGCAAAACATTTCCTTCTTATCTCTGTTCATCATTCTACCTCCAATTCATCGATATTCTCTCTTTTGTGTTGTTGATAATATTTTTTATAAAATTTATCATATTGCAATGTTTTCCCTTCTTTCTCTCCTAATTCTTCGAATGTCATTTTCTCAAAAATACCGTTGTCAAAAACCTTTACCTTTCTTGGTTTTGTATTTGTCGTTTGTAATTTAATAAGTCTTTCAATAATTTCTTCTCTAAATGTTGGATTTATCTTATTTAAAAAACATCCATAAGTGGATACAAATGGCTCTTCAATTTCATAATTAGGTACATACATTTTTATATCAACTGCATGTCCACATCGTTCTGCTTCTAAAACAATAAAATCTGCAACATCACTTTTTCTAATTTCATAATTATCTCCATTTGAAGTTTCGACAAATAAAAAACCTTCTTTATTGGCAATTTCAGACATTTCTTCTCTTGTATATAATTCATATAAATCATAATATTTTTTTCTTTGCATTATTCCCTCTCTTTCTCACCAAATAAATATGGTGCAGGATCAATGGTATCTTTATTAGTACCACTACTTTTTCTTACCTCAAAATGTAAATGATCTCCTGTGGAATTTCCAGTAGAGCCTTGTATTCCAATTACTTGTCCTACTGCAACTTGCTGGCCTTTAGTAACTTGTAATGAATTATCTCTCATGTGCCCATAAAATGTATAAAATATATTTCCTTGTTCATCTATATGTTTTATTTCTACACAATTCCCATATCCATTTTGCCACCCTGAATGTGTTACTTCTCCATTGTCAACAGCCATAACTTTACTGCCAAGACTTCCACATAAATCTATTCCTGTATGATTTGAATGTACTACTCCATGTGATTCTCTATACCCAAATTTACTTGTAACTTGAATAAAATTTTCAATTGGCATAGCAAATTTGCCATTATATACAGTTTCTCCTATTTCTGTTTCATTTTCTATATTACCTTTTTCTGTATTATTAGTCGATTTTGAATTTGAACTTGTTATTTGAAAATATGAGCCTATTATTAATATAAATATTATTATTCCAATTATTAAATATATTTTTTTACTCATATACATCACTCTTTGCAAATTTTGAATCTATCATTTCTAATTCGTAATCAAATAACTTAAAAATCATATATAATTTTCTTGTACCACACATAAATAAACACTCTCCTACTTTTGCATTTAGTATCATTTTTTCTTCCTGTTCAGTCAAATTAAATATGTTTACTATGTCTTTTAAGTCCTTTCCATCACATTTAAAAAATAGTTTATTGGTTGAATTTGCCAATAAACTTTGACCATATAATCTAATTTTTTCATTTAGATAATCTTCAATACTTTGTGAAATTACACAAATTGAAGAATTATGCTTTCTTGCCATTTTACTAATGTATCTCACATATTCCAATGTTTGTGGAATGTTAGGATCTATTAGAATATGACATTCATCAGCTACAAGCATTGTTCTTTCATTAACATCTTTACTTAAAATATCCCAAGCATAAGACAAAATATTATAATACTGTGCTCTTTTATATTGAATTTGAAACTTTTGCATTGTTGATGTATTAAATGTTGTTATTCTAGTATCTACTTCAATGTTTGTATATCCATTCCATATACTAGATGCTTGTCCGATGCATATTGGTCTAATTAAGGCTAATAATTTTTCATAGACTGCATCTTGATATTTTTTGTTTTCATTATCAATAAAAAAATACAAATCTTCTAGAATCGGAAAATCTGTATTTTTTAATTTTGAAATATCTGTTTCTTTCGTAATATTAAATTTAGCATATAGTTTCTCAAATATTAAATCTAATTTTGAAAACTCTATTTCTGTTAATGATGGATACAATATTTGAAAAAATGTTTCTAAAAATTGAAAATGCAATGATAAAGCATTTTTTCCTATTTCATCATCTCTATTTATTCTCACTTGTAATGGATTTAAAACTCCTCCACTATCTATTCCGTCACATTCTATTACTTTGCCATTTAATTTTTTACATAAATGATTATATTCATTTTCTACATCTATTATTAAAATTTTGGTTGTAGGAATTTCATTTAATATCATATGCTTTACTGCCATACTTTTTCCGAGAGCCTGAACTTCCTACTACAAACATATTGCTGTTGCCTCTCATTATATCTTGCTGCCATAAATTAAAAATAATAATACCACCATTTTGATTTATTCCCCAATAATATCCGTTTTTATCAATAAAAGTTTCTGTATTAAATAGAAATCCTCCTGTAAAAGAGCTTGTTAATATATTTCTTTTAAATTTTTTACTTAACTCAGTTTGAATTGTAAAAAAAGGTGCTACTGCTTTAAAACCATCAAATTGCAAATAATTCGTTAGATTCCTTATTTTCAATTTTTGATGTTGTACTTCATTTTCAACTTCTTTACATTTTTGTTTTAATTCTTCTTTCTCATCTGCTGAAACTAAAATGTATATTGTTAGATATGATACAACTTCATTATTCTGTATCATTCTATTTATAATTTCACTTGCCTCATTTATTTCTTTTTCTCTAATTTGTCTACTTGATTCATTTTTTGATATTTGTAATAATCCTGAAGCATCTCTGATTCTTGCATCTAATGAATCAATTAATTCTGCATTATCTGTGGGCTCAATATTTATCGAGAATATTGCTCCTATGTTTCTAACTAAATTTCCTAACCACTTTAATTCTACATTTGATGGATAATGAACAATTGTATATACTTTACAATATCTACTTCCAAAATATATTTTATTTCTTTCAAATGTTAGTCCTCCAGTTGGTGTAATTAAATCTATTAAATTATAATCTGCTTCTTGTTTTTTTATTTTTTATCACCTGCCTTTGTTTCTAATGCTTCTTTTATTCTTTGTTTTGCTATTTCATAATATTGGCTATTTATTTCAAAACCTATAAAATTTCTATTTTGATTTATTGCTCCAACCAGAGTTGTGCCACTTCCAGCAAAACAATCTAAAATCAAATCACCCTCGTTACTTGAATTTATTATGTGATTTTCTATAAACGGTAATGGTTTTATAGTTGGATGTTTCCATTTTTTCTTGTCGACTTGATTTACTCCTGAAATATAATATTTTCTTTTAGTATGATAATTTCCATATAGCCTTACTCCCTTTTCTCTTGCAAATACTACATATTCTGTATCAGGCAAATAATTATTATTTGTTAATGGACTAGGATTCATTTTATGCCATGTTAATATTTCATAATTACAATCTTTATTCATAAAATATTCCAGTAATTCCTTTACCTGCCTTTTAGAACAGTAAATGTATATATTTATCTTTTTCATTTTTTGTACTAATAAATCTAATACTTTTAAATCAAATCCATCCTTTAAATCTAATAGTTCATTTGCATAACTATTAAAACTTGATGGATGTTTTAATTTGCTTAAATTTAATTTATATGGCGGATCTATTATCACTAAATCGATACTTTTATCATCTAATAATTTTATTCCTTCCATACAATCCATATTGTAAACATTATTTATTTTTAACACTACTTCTCCTTATTTTTATGATGCTATCATCATAATCCACACTCTCCTTTCGAGCAAATTCTGGAATTGTAAAACTTTTAATTAATAATATAATTTCTGTCTTCTCTAATATTTCAGATTCCAAATCACATTGTTTTAATCTATTTTTCCAGTTTATTGCTCTTTTTTCTAATTTTTCTTCAACATTCTCTGATGCATTCTCCCATATACATAGATAAAATTCATTTTCGATAATGTTTTTATTTGCAACCATTTCATGTGTTGCTATAATTCTTTTTTCAACAATTCTTATACTTGCCTCATCTTTTAATTTTTTCTTTAAATCTTCTTGTTCTTTTATAAAATCTGCAATATCTACTTTTCTAGGAATTATAAAAATAGTATATGGTTGTTGTTCATTACTAAACTCAACACTTGAACTATTCATTTTTTGTATAAGTTCCTCTTCTGAAAATAATTCCGTATTTATTGGGTGTACTCTTATAAAAGAAATTACTTGTTTATCTAATGTATATAAAAAGTTATCTTCAATTTTTCTAATATTTAAAAATTCATTTAATGATTTATTCTCTTTTATTGAAATTCCCTCTTTCATACTTATACCCTTTTTGCATAAGTTCATATTTTACGATATTTTTTATATTATCCATTAAAGAAAAACCACTTCTATTTTTAGTAACAAATACAACTGAAATTGCTGTACTTCCTATAACTAAGAATGTTGCTAATAAAGTGGTTTTTGTTATTTTATATATGCAATATGCAATTATACTTGATATAGCCAAAGCAATAATACTTTTTATTAATTCAGCCATACCATATCCTTCAAAAAATTCAGTTTGCAATTTAATTTGCGATGGTATTTTTACAGTTTTTTTCATCTACTACCACCTCCACCTGCTCCTCCGACCAAATGAATTATTTTCCTTATGATTTATATAATCTTGATATGTAAAATTAGAAGGAAAAATAAATCCATCTGAATCTCTATAATATGCTATATCTGCATAATAGCCTTTCCAAAAACCTTGACAGTCATTAAATAGTCTTAAATAACTTACATTTTCTACTACTTTAGCTGAAGAATATAGTCCAAAGGCTTCATGTAATTCTTCATTGTCAGTTAATGCTGCAATTGTTTTATTTGAATCTGTTATAACATATCTTTTTCCATCTATATTTACAACTTCTCTATTTTGACAATCTTTATCTTCTATTTTAGCAAATGTAATATCACTTGTTTCATCATCTGCAATTCCAGTAGGTGTTCCAAAATAACTTTTAGGAATTTCTAAAAGGCTTAGTGACAATGTTATTAATATACTTGCTATAACTGTATTTTTTGCTAATTTAATATACTTCATTTTGTTGTCAGGTTCTACACTCATTTTTATTAATAAGATAATAAATGTTACACTTCCAATAGCGATGCCAATGTTTCTTAAAACTCGTATTATTTCTTGTAAAGTTTCGATTTTTATCTCCTCCTTCTTAATCTTGGTGTCAATGCCCTTAAATTACGTGCCGTATTTCCTGCTGAATTTATAATGCTTCCATTTGGTTTTACCAAATATTTTGATAGTATCATTGGTGTATTTACTGATATTATTGCTATTGCAATAGCATAAATTAAATGTCCATTTATTGTTACTAAAATTGACAAATTCATAAGTGTTAATTGTATTACCAATGTAAATGCTGTCATTAAAAAGCCTCTTATATATTCAGGAAATACTCCTCCATCTGAATTTAAAAGTCCGAATACTTGCAAATGGTATTCCCATTCTCATTAGTAGCATTTCAATTCCCTTCATAATAAATTGACAAATTAAAACTAGCCAAGTTATCAATAATACTAAACATGCTACTGCTGTAAAAATACCTCCTGCAATATTTCCACTTAACACTTCAGATAAACTTACCGTTTTAACGGGCATAGCACCTAAAATGCTATTTAGAAAACTACTTGTGATTCCGACAAATATATCATAAATTTCTTTACAACAAATCATAATTATTACTGCTTTTAGCATTCCGACAATTAAATGAATTGGATTTTTCTCTGCATCTCCATCATTTTGTAAAAAATATATCTTTATTAATTTTGCAATAAATACAATTACTAAAATAAAACAAGCATAATTAAATACAACTTGATATATTCCGTTGAAATCTATTTTGCTGCCACCCTGAACTTGTATGCTATTTAATTCTCTTTCTATAAAAAACACCAAATTCACCATACTTTTAAATAATGAATTTAGTGTTGCCTCTGATCCATCAATAAATTTTTGAATTAATTCTACAAGCATATCTGCCATTTTTTATCACCTCTATTCAAAGAAAATTCAATAATTTTCTTTATCTGTAGAATCCAAGAATTACATCTATAAGTGCCAAACCACAAGTAATTAATACCATTGATATTAAAGTTGTTTTAATATTTTGCATATTTCTTCTTCTTTCTCCCTCATCATTTGTTTTTAGGCAATAAACATAGTAAATGAAATAACCACCACAAATTGTTATTCCTATACCAGTTAGCCATTTAATTACTGCATTAACTAAATTTTGTGTTCCTATAACTAATTTAGTTTCTTCAAAACTTGCTGCATGAACTATCTGTTGCATTGCAAATAATAAAACAACAAATAAGATTATTCTTAAACCAATCTTAATTGCTGTTTTTATTTTTTCTTTATTTTTATTCATCATTATCCTTTCTCTTCCTACTTACTCTCCAGTTTTCACGAAGTTCTTTTAAATTCTGTCTTTCTTCAAAATCTTCTTCATCCATATTATTTATTTCATCCCAAATGTTCCATATTTTAACCTTTTGAATTTCTCTTATTGGTCTTTCTTCCTCTCTTTTAATTCTTAATTTTTTATTTTCTTCTTTTGTTCCCATTCCATTTAATTTATTAAAATACATTTTTGATATATCTGGAACATATAATATAGCTGAATATTCACCTGCAATCATTACTAAAATAATTGGACTTTGTATTCTTAACACTTCATCTGCTGTTAACATCTTTCTAGAAATCAAACTCATACTGCTACTACTATTATCATATTTAATATTCGTGTTACTACTTTCACCATAACTTTGTGCTGAATATACTCCGTAATTTGTCTGATATTTTAGTTGCTGTTTCAACACTATTTGATTTTAAATATATTAGAGTAGCATTGTCTAAAATATTCTGTGCTCCTTCTTTTCCGTATTTTTCTTCTAGTTGTCCAAAACTTTGAATTGCAATTGTAAATCTGCAATTTCTACCGTCTTGAAACTGTTAGCATTGACTGAAATGTATCAATTTTTGTAAAGTTAGCAAATTCATCCAATATAAAATTCATTCTTATAGGTAGCTCTCCTCCTGAATTTCTACTGCTATCTACAATTGCTGTATATAACTGTTGTACTAATAGACTACCGTAATTTATGATATGTTAATTTATCGTCACTCAATAAAATGTATATTACTGTTTTCTTTGTTGCAAAATCTCTTAAATCAAAATCTGATTTTTGTATTGTATCTGCAACATATTCACTTACAAACATTTGTAAAGTAGAAAGTGCTGCCGCCACAAAACTTCCTCTTGTTTTTGATGGTGCTGTACCTGCTACTGCAAAAAACTTTTTTATAGGATCTTCTGCTGTTTTATTTTTCATATATTTGTCAATTAACATTTCACCATCATCTGCTGTTTTAAACATTTCAGCCACAAAATAATAAGCATTTGTTAAAGTTTGATATTCTCTTCTGCCTTTATTTTCAAGTACCACAGCCATAATTGCTGTTTTTATTACACTCTGTTCTCCATTAACCCAGATAGGCTCTGTTTTATCATTCTTTTCTACTAATATATTTACAATATCATTTACAAGACTTTCAGCAAGTGGAATATTATCATCTTCTACTGCATTTATAACTAAATCTAAAAAATTATAATGATTACTTTTTAAAAAATTTATAAAATCTAATGCAATTACATTATATCCAAGTTCTTTTAATTTTGGTGCTGTATATAAATATAATTCACCTTTTACATCACTAATTAGCATATTTTCTGATGCTAACCCAAGCATTGTTATACTTGGAATTAAAATTGACCTTGACTTTCCTGATCCTGAACTACCTATTAAAATCGTATGTAAATTGTCTCCAATGAAATGTATTTTTTCTAGATTTCCATTTCTTTCAAAATTAGTTATTATTCCACCTGAATCAAAACAACTTTCTTTATATTCCTTGTTTCTATCAATTATATTGTAATTAAATATCTTGTCATAGTCTTTTTTTTGTAACCACCAAGCCGTACCATATTGCCCATCTCCTGCTGGCACTGGTACTTCTATCTTATCTGTTAATTTTACTGTTTTACTATGATATATATTTTTAGTTTTATTTGTAAATAATAATAAAAATGTTATTACTATAGTTTCTAATATTATAAATATCAATAGTATTCTTTTATCTGCGAACAATGTTTTTATTATCTCTTGTAAATTCAAATTTAACATACTTTCAAAATCTTTACTAAATAAAAAATGTAAATTTACAGATGTATAAGCACATATCCCTATACTAAATATTATCGCTATTATAAGTAAAATTTTTCTATTTATATTTTTTCTCCTTTTTTGGAACTCCACATTCCTCCTTTTCATGTAAATTAAAAGAACATCTACTTTATAATAAATGTTCATTATTATTTTTCCCAGTTAAAACTAGATGCATTCATTTTATTAATTGCAATATCTTTTTTTGCTTGTTTAGATAATTGTTTTTTATATTTTATTTCAAAATTTTTCACATACTTTTCCTCTTGTCTTGCTGAAAAATAAACACAATTAAATATTCTCCATATCAAACTTTCAGTTTCATTATAGTACATTGTTTTATCATCTTCTATTTTTTGATTTAATAAGGCTCTCTCAAAATTCAAAATTTGATTTCCTATTATCTTTTTTATTTCTTCTTCTGCTTTTTCTTTTTCCAATTTTTGTGCTTCTTCAATTTTATTTTTATCACTATACTTAAAAGTAATAATTTTCTGTTTTGCCAATATATATTCATTAATTTGCTTTTGTGTATCTAATGACTTCTCAATAATTTTTTGTGATAAATCATCTACTTTTTTTATAACTTCAGGATACTTCTTTAAATATTGATATTTTATACTTCCACTTGTTTCTTTTAATAATTTTCTTAATTCTAATAAATCTAATGCAATATTTTTTATATTTCTATATTTAAGTCTTTGTGGAATAATTTTCTTATTTTGATAATCTTTTTCATATCTCATCATGTCTTTTAAAAATTTACTATCACTACTTATTTTTTTCAAATTTTGTAATGTTATATTTTCTTGTATTATCTTCTTTTTAGCAATATCCTTTTCCTTATATAATTGTAATAAATCATCTCTAAAAATGCTATTAGTAAATTCATCTTTCATTTTATTTATTACATTATATTTTATAAAATAATTCATTTTTTCTTTTTGCTTACTCCACATCATTACTTGTAAATGTGGATGTCCACTTTCTAAATGAACAGCACCTGCATATTGTAAATCTTCATATTTTATATTCATTTTTTTAGCAAAACTTATTAACTTACTTTCAAAAAGTTCTTTCCATTTTTCTTTTGAATCATACCCCAATCTTATTGCATCATATTCATCTAATGATATCGTACATCTGAATATTGGCATTTTGTTATATGCTAAATTAGTTATATATGAATTTACTGGCTCTATATCTTTCATTTTTTCTATATCTGGAAAATCTGCAATCTTTCCAAATAATCCATGTTCAGTATTTTTATTTTTTATAGCATATTCACTATATGCCAAATAATTTGTATAATTTTTATGTTTAAAAAATGTAGTTCTTTTATTTGGATTAAATGTTTCAAATAAGAAAATTATATTATTCATTTCTATATAATTCTCCTATTGTATAAAAATCATATAAATCCTGTTTGTTCATTTTTTCTGTGTCTCGTGATATATAATAATTGGCTTTTTTACGAGCATTATTTAACATATTTATGAACTCCTTATGCATATCATCTCCTAGTAATTTATACATTACTTCTCCCTGCAAATATGTGTTTATTACTGATGTTCTTAAATATTTTGCATTTATTTTTCTTTGACTTGCTATAAATGGTTTTAACTTTTCATCTAACATTTGATCTAATGCTTTTACTATAAAATCCAAACTTTCTTTATACATTTCAACATTTAGTTCTTTTTCAATCCCTGCCCTTGCTATTTCAGAAAGACTATTATATGAACTTTTTTCTACCATCTTTTTTAGCATTTCTTTTTTACTTTTTGAAATTCTTATAGTTAATTTTTCTAATTTTTCACTTGATTTTTTATTTTCCAAACTTCCTCCTTGCTCCCACTTTATCAATCAAAATTGCCTTCAAGCAATTTTGCAGGATCAGGGCGACCTACTGTCACCCCAAAACTGCCTAAAAGCGTGGCTTTTAGCTGGGTGCTTTAAAAAATAGAGGTAGTCATTTAGACATCCTCAAATTTTCTTAATTTTTATCAATATTCTTCATCTTCTGATATTTCTTCTCCTGTAACATCTACATAATCCATTATAATACATAACGCTTCATCATAACTTTTTGCTTCTGTAGTTATCTTATTAAACATTTCTTTTGCCTCTTCTTCTAGTCCATTTTTCTTTAATGTTCTAGATGCAATTCCCATTAAGTTATAAATATTTCCGTCTTCTCCTAATAATTTGCACTTTGGTTTTTCAGATTTATTCAAATTCTTCATCCTCCTCATTTTCTCTTTCTTCAACAATTTCAACATATTCATTTATGATATCAAATGCTTCGTCATAACTGTAAGTTGTTGTTGCTCTTTCAATCATTTCTCTTGATTCATTAAATAGCTTATTATCTTTTAATGTTTTTGAAACTTCACAAATGATATCGTACATTACACCTCGTTCATTATCAATATTACATTTTGGCTTTTCTTTTATTTCATTATTTATCTTATTTTTTTCTTCTGTCTTTCTCATCTTTTCTGAAATATTTAAAAATTCCAATGCGATTGGTTTAAATTTTCCATATTGAAAATCATTTCTCATCTCATACATCATTAAATGTATAATTTCACTTATCTGATTTGAGCTTAATGCTTTTCTTTCGACTCTTTCAATTTCTTCTTTTTCTTTTTGTGTTCCCATAGCCAAGTTTAGTGGTGAATCACTTACATATCCTAACCCCATTAAACTATGAGCTAGAGCTTCTCTATATTCTGTATCTAAGTAAGCATCATATGTTGCTTCTCTTATATCACTTAATTTAATTTTCATTGTAATAATTTTTCCTTTCTTGATTCTTTATTCTAATTCTTCTTCATTATCTTGTTCGATATATTCAGCTAAATCTCTTTCTTGTTTTAAATAACCGTATGAAGTATGCTTCATGTTTTTATCTTCGGCATATTCCTTGCCTAATCTTCTCATATCAGTATATTCTATTAAATCTTCTACATCAATTTTTCCATCATATACTAATCTCCTTCCAAGTTCTTTGTCATCATATGCTTCAGTTAAATCAAAAGACTCAATATTTTTTGCATATTTTAAAACATCTTTAATATTTCTAATGTTATCTTCTTCTGCTTCCATTATTGCAAGTATTTTATATTTATCATATTCCTTAAAATTTTTAACAATATTGTAAAACTTTTTTATATCTTGAAATGGAGTAGTATATCCTGATCTATTTGCTTTACAAATCATATCATTAACATAGCTAGAAATATCAACAGCAAAATCTTCATCTTCTTTATCCATAAATATACATTCTTTTATATGTGTATCTTGTGTTGTATAATTGTTGTAATTTAATCCAAGATATTCAAAATCTTTTTCTAACTCTTCTCTACTTCTGGGAATTATAATTTTTATTTCCTTATATATTTCTGATTCTTCATATTCTTTTTTATTTACCATATCAATTTTAGCAATTAACAATTTTCTTCATCTCCTAACTTGTGTTACTCAAATTCTTCTTCATTTATTTGTCTTTTTGGATGATTAACTTTTTCTTCACTTTTTTGTTCATCTATCATTTCTTGTAATAAACCTATTTTTTCTTTGCTTTCTTCCCATTCCTTTGAAAATCCTTTTTTCGCCTCTGTTAATGATAAATCTTTTGAATAGCATATCCAATTGTGTGCTTCCATTTCATACATTTCTTCTAATAATTCTATCTTATTCAAATTCTTCATCCTCCTCTTTTTCTTTTGCTTTTTCAGCAATTTCTTTTACTATAATATTAGTTGCCCTTATACAGTTCAAATTAAACACTCTCTGCCATGCTTTTTCATATCTAGACCATCTAAATCCATAAGACTTTAATATTTTTCTCGTGTCTTCATCTGGAATATTGTCAAATAAAAATTGAATTCTATTTATTTCTTTATTATGAATAACTTTTCCATTTTCAAAATTAATTTCTTGGAATTCTATATTCTCTAATTTTTCAAGTCTTTCGATTCTTTTTTTAGTTTCTCTTATTGTTGCTCCTATATTAGTAAGTTCCCATGTACTATGTTCTCTTGCTTTTATACTAGCTTTTTCATTTTCCAATCTTTCCAATTTTTCTTTTAGTTTAATTATTGCTTGTGGATCATCACTATATATTACTTTACTATTTTCAGCATTTTCTGCCCTTTCCTTATAAAAGTTACTTTTATTATCTTCTTCTATTGATTTCCTAATATCATCTTGTGCCTTTTTGATTAATTTCCTATGTCTTTTTTCAGAATGATGTCCTACCAATATTGGTTGTCCAGGTGCAATTTGTAGTATTCTATTGGCGTTTGAATTACTATATTGGCTAGATCTTTCTTGTGCTTTTAGAGATAATTCCTTATACCTTTCTATTCTTCTTTTTCTTCTTTCTTCGTAATCACTTCTTCCTCCCATCTTCTGTCACTTTCCTTTCCTACGATTAAACAACAATGTAGTAACAATGTTAAAAAAGAACTTATCATTGCTACACCTATTAATATTAAAATATACACTTTAATTCCTCCATTTTTTATAAAAAAAGAGCTTATATAAAGTTTGTGTTGTATCTTAACTCTTACACTCACTTTATACAAGTCCTATTTAATTTTTCATTACATTTGTACAAATTCTTCCCATGTAAAGCCTTCTCTTCCAAAATGACCATAATTTGTAGTTTTAGAAAATATTGGCTCTCTTAATTTCAAATATTCAATTATACCTTGCGGAGTTAAATCAAATTTTGATTTTATCAATTTTATTATTAACCACTCTGGTACTCTATTTGTATTAAAGCAATTTATATAAATTGATATTGGCTCTCTTACTCCTATTGCATAAGAAAGTTGTATTTCACATTTTCTTGTAAGTCCATTAGCAACAACATTTTTTGCAATATGTCTTAACATATATGATGCTGATCTGTCCACTTTTGTTCCATCTTTACCAGAAAAAGCACCTCCTCCATGATGTGCCACTCCTCCATAAGTATCTACAATTATTTTTCTTCCTGTTAATCCTGTATCAGCAATAGCTCCTCCTAAAACAAATCTTCCTGTCGGATTAATATAAAATTTTGTTTCCACATCGATCATATCTTCTTTTACTATTGGCATTATTACTTTTTTTAATATATCCTTTTGTAAAATTTCAATATCCACATTTTCTGAATGTTGTGTTGATATTAATATCGTATCAATTCTGAATGGCTCGTCATTAACATACTCAACAGTCACCTGTACTTTTCCATCTGATTTCAAATATGGAATTTCTCCATTTTTTCTAACTGTTGCCAACTGTTTTGCAAGTCTATTTGCAATGCTTATTGGATATGGCATATAATCTTCTGATTCATCTGTAGCATAACCAAACATAATTCCTTGATCACCTGCTCCTCCATAATCAACTCCCATTGCTATATCATTACTTTGTTTTGTAATATTTATTTCTACATCGCAAGTTTTATAATCCATATTTATTTTTGAATCTGTATAACCTACTTCTTTTAATTTTTCTCTTACTATTTTTTCTATATCAATTGTTGCATTTGATGTTATTTGTCCTGCAACAATTACCTTGTCTTTTGATATAAGAGTTTCAACTGCTACTCTTGAATTTTTATCTTGTTTTAAACATTCATCCAATATTGCATCTGATATTAAATCAGCTACTTTATCTGGATGCCCTTCTGTTACACTTTCACTTGTTAAAAAATATCTTTTATATTTCAATTTAAATTCCTCCATTTCTTTTACTTGTTATTTTTACTATAATTAAATTTTTATATTTTCATCTACTTATTCTCCTTTTTATTCGCACCACAATCGATTTTATAGCACTTTTTAACATTAAATGTCTAATTGTATAGTAAAATTTTTTTTATTAAATAATTATAGATATACTAATATTTTTGTTATTTCATCTAAGATTTGAAATTTTTTTCTATAATCTTGCCTATCTAAATATTTGTTATTTAGATACAAAGAAACCATTCCCTGAGTTATCATTCGAAAATATATGTTTTTTTCATATATACTTAATTTTTCATACTCATAAAAATCATTATCTGAAAAAAATGAAAGATGAGCTAATATTATTCTTTCTAATACACGCTCATCTAATTTTTTATTCAAATTCATCTCTAAAAATTTTTCTATTACTATTTCGTCATAAATTTCTTTAGATATCTTAGTCATTTTATTTATTTTTTCTTTTATTATTTTATTTTTCATACAATATCAACCTCCAAAAAAGTTCAAAAAAATAAAGCATCAAAAATGCTTTACTTTCGGAAAATATATAGTTGTTCTATTTATTTTTACCAATCAACCATTTACCAGGTTAATTTTAATTTCAATAATTTTTTTATATTTTGTATAATTTTTTTAGTTTTTAATCAATTATATTTTTCTTTATATTTTTAAATTTTATTACTCTCGCAATGGTTTTAAGTTTTATTTTATACACATCACCGCAACACACTCAACGTGGCTTGTAAAAGGAAACATATCAACTGGTTGAATTTTTTTTATCTCGTAACTTTCTTCTAACAATTTTAGATCTCTTACTAAACTTGCTGGATTACAACTAATGTAAACTATTTTTTCTGGTTTTATATTTAAAATATTTTCTATTGTATGTTTGTCTAATCCCTTTCTTGGTGGATCCACAAAAATAACATCTGGTTTAACATTATGCTCTTTTAGTACATTCTCAAAAACTTTTTCTACATCTCCTGCAAAGAATTCTATATTTCTAATATTATTAATATTAGCATTTTCTTTTGCATCTTCTATTGCTTGCTTTACAATTTCTATTCCATAAACTCTATTAACATATGGCGATGCAAATATTCCAATTGTTCCAATTCCACAATACAAGTCAAATAAAGTATCTGTTTTCTTTAAATCGGCCATCTCTATGGCAATATTGTATAAAGCTTCTGTTTGAATAGGATTTATTTGATAAAAAGATAATGGAGAAATTTTAAATGTATAGTCTCCAAGTTCATCATATATGTATCCATCTCCATATATAACTTCATTTTCATTGCCTAAAATAACATTTGTATTTTTCATGTTATAATTCTTCACAATTGTTTTTATTTCTGGAAATTCTCTTATAAGCACTTTTATTAACTCTTTTTCTTTTTTTAGTTCCTTTTTATTAAGAACTAATATGCACATAATTTCATGTGTTTTAATTCCCACTTTTATTACTATATGTCTTAATAAACCTTCTCCGTTTTTTTCATTATATATTGGAATATTATTTTTTATAAAAAAGCCCAATACTACATTTGCTATTTTTTCAGACACAGGGTTTTGTATCATACAATTTCTCATTGGAATAATTTCATGTGTTCTTTTTGCATATACTCCCATAACAGGTTCTCCAGATTTATCAAATCCAACTGGATATTGTGCTTTATTTCTATAATTATATGGATTTCCCATTCCAACTGTCATTTCTACTTTTATTTTGTTATTTAATGTTTTATTTACTAAATTTTGAACTGTATTTTGTTTAATATTTAGGGTTTCTTCATAATCTATATGTCTTAAATTACAACCTCCACATCTTTTATATGTTGCACAATCAGGTTCTACTCTATATTTTGATTTTTCTAATATTTCTACTAATTTTCCAAAAGCATGTGATGAAGTAACTTTCACTATTAAAATTCTACACTTTTCTCCTTTTATGGCTCCTTCTATAAATATAGTAAAACCTTCTATTTTAGCTATTCCTTCTCCTTCAAAACCTTGATCTATAATTTCTACTAAATACTCTTTATTCTTTTTTACTGGAACTTCCAAACTAAATCACCTAACCTATATTAATTTTCTTCAGAAATTTTTTTCTCTGATTTATTTTCTACTTTTTCCTTTTTGTCGTCTTTTTTCTCTTCTTTTTTCTCAAATAAATCATCTAAATTGTATTGATTTTCTAATTTTTTCATCTTTCCATTATCATCATCTAAACCTAAATCTTTAAAAAACTTTTCTTTCATTACCTATAAATCCCCTTTTCTTTTTTATTAAATTTAGTTTATCACACTTAATTATTTATTTCTATAATATATTAAAATACACTTTAATTGTCAATTTTTTTATAACATTTAAAGTGTATTTTTTATAAAATATTTTTACTTTACATTTCTTTTTGTTTACTTCTCTCCAATAAACATTAAACTTTTATTTAACATCTTTTTAATATTTTATTTATTACTCACCCTTTATTGTATTAATTTTAAATAATTTAAACAATTCTACAATAGCAAGTGGTGCAAGTACTAATAATATTGTCTCTATAATATTTCCAAGAGGTAATACTGGTATACTAAATATTTGTCTTAGTGATGGAATTAATAATATTACAAACATTAATGCTGCTGATACTGCAATTGCAAGTATTAATTTACTATTATTAAATATTCCTGTTTTAAATATTGATTTTTTATTATTTCTAATATTAAATACATGAACCAACTCAGAAAGTGCAAGTACTGTAAACGCCATAGTTTGACCAATTTCTACTTTTACTTCTTCATTTGATAGTCTAACACCTTCATTATTATATACTTCTGGTAAACTGCTTTCTGGTGTTGCAAGACCTATACAAAAAGCCGCAAGTGTTAATAATCCTATCATAATACCTTGGTACACAATTCTCCATGTCATTCCTTTTGTAAATATTCCTTTCCCTGGTTTTAAAGGCTTTCTTGTCATTACATCTTTTTCTGCAGGATCTACAGCTAGAGCTAATGCTGGTAAAGAATCTGTTACCAAGTTTACCCATAAAATATGAATTGGAAGTAGTGGCTCTATTAGTTTTATATCTATTCCAAAAGCTTTACTTAATAATGGTGTTATTAAAATAGCAACAAATAATACTATTATCTCTCCAACATTACTTGAAAGTAAAAATTGAATTGCTTTTAATATATTGTCATAAATACGTCTTCCTTCTTCTACTGCTGAAACTACTGTTGCGAAATTATCATCTGTTAATATTACATCTGCTGCTTCTTTTGCAACATCTGTTCCTACCATTCCCATAGCACAGCCAATGTCTGCTTTTTTTAAAGCTGGAGCATCATTTACTCCATCACCAGTCATTGCTACAATTTCTCCATTTTTTTGCCATGCTCTAACTATTCTTACTTTATGTTCAGGTGATACTCTTGCATAAACAGAATATTTTCTTATATTTTTTGCTAAGTCTTCATCAGACATTTCTTCTAGTTCTGCTCCTGTAATTGCTTCCGATTCATTTTCTAATATTCCTAGAGATTTTGCTATTGCTGTTGCTGTTATTTTATGGTCTCCTGTTATCATTACAGTTTTAATCCCAGCAGTTTTACATTTTTCTACAGCTACTTTTGCTTCTTCTCTTGGTGGATCTATCATCCCAACCATACCTACATATATTAAATCTGATTCAATATTTTTCATTTCTTCATCAGAAGGCATATGATCTAATTCTTTATATCCCATTGCTAAAACTCTTAATGCTTCTTTTGCCATTTTTTCATTTATGTTTTGAATGCTATTTTTAAAGTTATTCAAATCATTTTTTATTTCATTATTTAATATATATTTGTTACATCTTTTTAATAGTTCATCTACTCCACCTTTGGTATATACTAAATACTTATCTTCATATTTATGAATTGTTGTCATTAATTTTCTATTTGAATCAAAAGGTATTTCTCCAACTCTTGGTAACATTTCAAATAATTCTGGTTTAAAATCTAAAACAAATCCCATATCTACTAAAGCTGTTTCTGTTGGATCACCTGTTAGTTCATTATCTCTTCCAACTTTTGTGTCATTACATAGCATACTAACATACACTAATTTTTCTAAATCATCTTTTATTTCATTTTGTTCTATTTTATCTATATCCACTAGTTTGTTATCATAGAAAATTTTCTTAACAGTCATTTTATTTTGAGTTAGTGTTCCTGTTTTATCTGAGCAGATAACTGTTGCACTACCTAAAGTTTCTACTGCTGGAAGTTTTTTTACAATAGCATGTTTCTTAACCATTCTTTGTACACCTATTGCCAAAACTATTGTAGAAACAGCTGCAAGCCCTTCCGGAATCGCTGCAACAGCTAGGCTAACAGCTGTCATAAACATATCTAGTGGCTCTTTTCCATATATTAGCCCAATTATAAATATAAATGCACAAATAGCAAGTGCTACTAGTCCTAATGTTTTTCCTAATTTATTTAATTTTATTTGCAGTGGTGTTTCTGCTTTTTCAGTATCATTAATAATTCCTGCTATTTTTCCTACTTCTGTATTCATACCAGTTTCTACAACAATACCTTTTCCTCTTCCATAGGTAATAAGACTTGAAGAAAATAGCATATTTACTCTATCTCCAATTCCTACTTTTTCATCTTTTATTACTTCTGAATATTTTTCTACTGGTACAGATTCGCCTGTTAATGATGATTCTTGTGATTTTAAGTTTGCAGCTTCTATAATTCTTAAATCTGCTGGTACAAAATCACCTGTATCTAATATCACAATATCTCCTGGAACAAGTTCTTTAGATGGAACTACTGTTAATATTCCATTTCTCATAACTTTAGCAGAGTGACTACTTAATTTTTGAAGAGCTTCTAATGACTTTTCAGCTTTTGCTTCTTGTGCCACACCAATAATTGCATTTACTATAACAACTATTAATATAATAATTGAATCTGTTATTCCTTCTCCTTGCATATAACCAACAACACCTGATATTATTGCTGCAATAATTAATACTATTATCATAAAATCTTTAAATTGCTCTAAAAATTTTACAAATAAACTTTTCTTTTTTTGTGCTTTTAATTCATTTTTACCAAATTTTTCTCTTTGTTTTGATATTTGCTCGTCTGTAAGACCTTTTTCAAGATCTGTTAATAATTCTTTTTTTACTTCGTCTACACTTTTACTAAACCAATTTTTTTCCAATTACCGCCCTCTCCTTTTTTATTAATTTTTATATGGAGTATAATTCATATAAATTCATTCTATCAATCATATTTTATATAAAAATAAGACTTTTAAAGAATTTATTATATATTTTTAGTCCATATAATAGTTTCTTTAAAAGTCTTGCTTCCTTACTTTTTATAAGGTTACTAACCAGAGAATTTTTTCGAGATTGTTGATTAGTATCTTTTTAAGCTACTCCCCTTTAAATATGTTTTATTTTAACACTATAAAATTTCTTTTTCAAGATTTTTGTGTTTTTTATATAAAGATTTTTACATTTCTATATTTTCTTATTATGAAGATACTTGTATCTTTAATAGCTGTTTTTGCAGATTTTCCAAAAATATAAATCGTTTTATTAGTATATTATTAATTGTTACTATATAACATATAGATAAATGCAGAAGAAGTGTAATATACTACCAGCTAGTACAAAAAAGTGCCATAAAGAATGCATATATTTAACTTTTTTTCCTATTCCATATATTATTGCACCTATAGTATACACAATTCCTCCAAGTACTAACAATATTATTCCATTAATATTCATACTTTGAAAAATTGTTTTAAATGCAAATACTATAATCCAGCCCATAATTATATAGCAAGCCATTGATATTTTCTTATATTTTTCTAAATTTACAGAATTTAACACTATTCCAACTATAGTAGAAGCTAATATTACAGAAAAAATCACCCATCCTATTGCACCATTTAAAGTAACTAATGCAAATGGTGTATATGTTCCAAATATTAATAAAAATATACTACAATGATCAAATATTCTAAATACTTTTTTAGCTCTAATGCTTGGTTTAAAACTATGATATAACGTTGAAATTAAATATAATATTATTAATGTACTTCCATATATACTTGAGCTTACAACAGCAGTAGGATTATGATGAATTGCTGATTTTATTATACAAAGTACTAATGCTGCAATTCCAAGTCCTGCTCCTATTCCATGTGATATTGCACTAATCAATTCTTCCCCTAGCGTATATCTAGGAATTTTTATAATTCTTCTTCCCGCATCTATACTTTCTGTTTGCATATTTATTCACCTCTTTAAATTTATTATTTCCATTTACTTTATCTATATTCTGAATTAGGAAAAGCTAGCAAATAAAATTTATAGCTTTTCCTTAAAATACCTTCTTTTCTAATGCTTTGCACTTAATTTTATTATTAAATCCATATTATCATCTTTAGCAGCTTTATTTTTTCTAATTTTACCACATTTTTTACATTTAAATATAATTACATATCCTTTTTTAGAATCTATTTCTAAGCCGATTGGTTCTAATGTTCCATGGCAAGTTTCTGCTCTATCTCCTGGATTTATATCTACATGTTTAGAATGTAAACAATATGGACAATGATTTCTACATGTATAACCTAATTTTGGTACATGCTTACCACAATTTTCACATATAAATTCTTCATCAATTTTTGTAAAGTTACTTAACATTTTTTTCCTCCAAAATAAAAGACTATTTTATTTATATTATTCTTCGAAAATACTTTCTCCTATAAATTCTCTTAATAAAGAATTTTGTGGTACATACTCTCCAGGAATTGATTCAAAATATCCAAGCATTCTATATATTCTTTTTGCTTCTGAAAACTCTGGATGAGAATTGTCTATTTCTTTTAATAATGGCATTGCATAATCTTTTAATACTGCTAGTTCATATATTAAAGATGAATTAAACATACTATCTGCTTCTTCTTGATATGGGAATATATTTCTTTCTTCCCCTCTATTTACAGAATCCCACATTTTTAATGTATGTAATGCTGAATACCCTCTAAACTGATTATCTCTAACAATTCTTCTAATTAATCTTGTATCTGTTGTAGAAATTCTATTATAATAATCTATATTTAAAACAGTTAAAGCACTAATATATACTTTATATTTTTGTTCTTTTGGTATTAGTGGAGTAAGTTTATCATTTAAACAATGTATACCTTCTATTACCAAGATTTGGTCATCCTCAAGTTTCATTGTATTTCCTTTATATAATTTAGTACCATGTTCAAAATCAAATGTTGGAACTTTTATCTCTTCACCATTTAATAATTTCAAAATATGACTATTAAATAAATCTATATCTATTGCTTCTAAACATTCAAAATCATAATTTCCAAATTCATCTTTTGGATTTTGATTTCTTTCTACAAAATAATTATCTACAGATATAGTAACTGGTTTTAATCCATTTAATCTTAATTGTAAGCCTAATCTTCTTGCAAAAGTTGTTTTTCCTGAAGATGATGGACCTGCAATTAATACTACTTTTACTTTGCCTCTTTTTACAATATCATCTGCTATCTGTGCCATTTTCTTTTCGTGCAAAGCTTCATCTAATAAAATATAATCTTTTATTCTATTTTCATCAACTATTTTATTTAATTTATATAATGTATGAACATTTAACGTTTCATGTAAATCTTCATATTCATCTAATGTTGCTAAAAGTTTTTTATTTTCTTTGAATTCAGGTAATTCGTTTGGATTTTTTCTACTTGGATATCTAACTAAAAATCTACCGTCATATTCTAATAATTCATAAATATCAATAATTCCAGTAGATAGTGGCATTACTCCATAAAAATAATTATAATAATCCTCACAATAATATAGCATAATTTCTTTTTTATTTTTTACATCTAATTGTAATTTACCTTTTAGAGTATGATTTTCTTGATAAAATTTTTCAGCTTCTTCTTTTGTCATTGCAACTTTTTTTATCTCTGCATCTCTTTTTATTATTTCTTTTACCTTTTTATCTACTTTTTCTATCATTTCTTTTGTAACTTTCATATTGTCAACTTCACCAAGTAAACTATTTGATAATTGGTAATTTATTGTAAGAAGTGCTTCTGGGTAAGTTTCATAAAAAGCTTTTCCTATTATATAAATTAATCCTCTTCTATAAATTCTTATTCCATCTTTATCTGTAAGATCTATCAATTCTATTTTTCCATCTGAATCTATTTCATAACTAAGTGATTTGACTTCATTATTAAAACGACAAGCTATTACTTTATTTCTAGATTTAGCTATTTCGTCTTTTAACAAATCTACTACTCTAGTTCCTTTTTTTACATCAATTATGTATTCTTCATATATAATTTGCATAAATTTTCCTCCTCATTTGTCTGTAAGACATTTTATAACTTTATTTATACTAAGTCAAGCATTCTTATTTCTCTACTTTTAAAGCTTGTAACTATATTTGATTTTTTATCTTATATTACTTATACTCTTTCAATCTTAGCTTTATCATATAATTCTTTATTCTATTAATATTATTAAAAATAATTTTTACTTACATTTGTTATTTTTTATTTAACTTTTCACCTAACTTATATAACCTATATATAATAAAATATATATTACATTTTATTATAATCATATCTTTTTTTATAACTTTTAAAATAAAAATTACATATTTTTCCTACAGTTTGTATATACTATTATTAATGTATAACAATTGGAGGTATTTTTATGAATAACAAAAGAGTTTCTGAAATATTAAAAAACAAAAAATTGCATGATGTATATTATGATGATAGACCTGTATGGATTCAAGAAATTGATAATAATATTGCAAAAGTTGGATTTATTGATAATAATGAAGAAAGAAATGTTTATATAGAAGATTTATATGAAAATGAACCTTAATATTATATATAAAAACTAGCAATATTTTTTAATAGCTTTATTAATAATTGTGTAAAACCAAAAAAATAAAATGTATTTAAATTTTAAACTTTATATATTTTTTCAAAATCATATAATTTTGAGGAATATATAAATATATTTTAATACATTTTATTTTTTATATTAAATTATTATATATATATCTACCTAAATTTATTACTAAATAACATCTTTTTATTGCATATATTTAAATATTTTTAATTTTTATTTTAACTTATATCTTTTTTCATATTTTGTACTTTTTAGCTCATTTTTTCTTTTATTCTCATCAATGTATTCAAAGCTTCTATTGGTGTTAAACCGGTTCAAATCAATTTTGTCTATTTCATGTGCAATTTCAGCTATTTTATAATTAAACATATCAAATTGACCTGCTACTTGTTTTTTATCTTCTTTTTCTTTAGATTTATTATCCCTTAAAACACTTTTTCTTTCCAAACTTCTTAATATTTCGTTTGCTCTTTTAGTTACATTTTGTGGAACACCTGCAAGTCTTGCTACATGTACACCATAACTTTCATCTGTTCCGCCTTCTACAATTTTTCGTAAAAATATAATGTCTTCACCTTTTTCTTTTACTGCTATTGAATAGTTTTTAACACCATCTAGTTTGTTTTCTAACTCTGTTAATTCATGATAGTGTGTTGCAAAAAGTGTTTTAGCCCCACATTTTTCTTTGTCTGCTATATACTCAGCAACAGCCCAAGCAATTGAAAGTCCATCATATGTAGATGTTCCTCTTCCTATTTCATCTAATATAACCAAACTATTTTTAGTTGCTTCTTTTAATATTGATGCAACCTCCATCATCTCTACCATAAAAGTACTTTGTCCCATGCTTAAATCATCAGATGCACCAACTCTTGTAAAAATTTTATCTACAACACCTATTTTGGCATAACTTGCTGGTACAAAACTTCCAATTTGTGCCATAAGTACTATTAATGCAACTTGTCTCATATATGTAGATTTACCAGCCATATTTGGTCCTGTAATTATTGCTAAGCGATTATCATCTTCATCTAAATATGTATCATTTCCGTACAAAACTTCCTGTTGGTAACATTTTTTCTATAACAGGATGACGACCATCTTTTATATCTATAATTCCTTCTTCATCAACTATTGGCATATTATAATTATAATCTTCTGCCACAGTTGCAAGTGAACAAAGTACATCTAAAGTAGCTATTAAATGAGCTGATTTTTGAAGTCTTTGTATCTGATTTTCTATGCTTTCTCTTACTTTTGTAAAAGCATTATATTCTAAATTTACAACTTTTTCTTCTGCTCCTAGAATTTGATTTTCTAAATTTTTTAACTCCTCTGTTATATATCTTTCACAATTTGCTAATGTTTGTTTTCTTATAAATCTATCTGGAACTTGTGATAAATTTGATTTAGTAACTTCGATAAAATATCCAAAAACCTTATTAAATCCTACTTTTAATCCTTTTATTCCTGTTTTTTCTCTTTCTTTTGCTTCTAATTCAATAATCCAATTTTTTCCTTGTGTTGTTGCTGTTTTCAATTTATCTATTTCCTCGTCATACCCAATTTTTATTAAGTCACCTTCCTTAACAGAAATTGGTGGTTCATCTACAATTGCCTTATCTATAAGAGCATAAATATCATCTAATACATCTAAATTTTGATATATACTGCTAAGCAAAACAGAATTTGTTTCACTTAATACTTGTTTTACCTTTGGAAGTTGCTTTGCAGAATTCTTTAAAGATATTAAATCTCTACCGTTTGCACTTCCATATGCAATTTTAGCAGCAAGTCTTTCTATATCATATACCTTTTTTAAAGCTTCTATTATATCTCCTCTTAAAATGATACTATTTTTTAACTCTTTTACCGCTTCTAATCTTAAATTAATTTCATTTACATCTACTAATGGATCATTAATCCATCTTCTTAAAAGTCTACCTCCCATAGAAGTAGATGTTTTATCTAAAACCCAAAGTAATGTACCTTTTTTAGACTTATCTCTCATTTTTTCTGTTAGCTCTAAGTTTCTTCTTGCATTTATATCAAGTGCCATATATTTTACTTGGTTATATATTATAATTTTATTTATATGATCAAGTCTTGTTTTTTGTGTATCATTTAAATATGTAAGAAGTGCATTAATAGCTAAAACAGATATATTATTTTTAAGATTTTTTATTTTATTTTGTGCATCATCTATTATTTCATATTCTTTTAACAATCTATCAGTATCTTCTGAAAAAGTACTCTCCTCAACTTTAGATATATATAAATTAAATCTTTCTTTTATTTTATTTATTTCATCTATAGAAGCATACATCATATTATTTACAACAATTTCTGCTGGAGAATATCTTGATATTTCATCTAATAATTTTGCAAAATTATTAGTTTCTTTAATTTCTGCTCCATAAAAATCACCTGTAGATATATCACAAACCGCTATTCCAAAAAATATTCCAGTTTTGTATATTGCCATTATATAATTATTTTTCTTTTCTTCTAGTAAATTTGTTTCAATAACTGTTCCAGGAGTTACTACTCTTATTACATCTCTTTTTACTATTCCTTTGGCTTGTTTTGGATCTTCTAATTGCTCACAAATAGCAACCTTATATCCTTTTGTTATAAGTTTTGCTATATAATTCTCAGCTGCATGAAATGGTATACCACACATTGGAGCTCTTTCCTCTTGTCCACAATCTTTTCCTGTTAAAGTAAGTTCTAATTCTCTAGATGTTGTAATTGCATCATCAAAAAACATTTCATAAAAATCGCCTAAACGATAAAATAAAATACAATCTTTATATTTACTTTTTGTATCCAAATAATGTTGCATCATTGGTGAATATTCTGCCATATTTTCTCCTCTTTTCCTATCCCTTCTCAGTTTCTTTTAAGCTTATTAATGTTCTTCTATACCATAATTCTTTTTTTGTTCTTCTAATAGCATTCTTAATTTAGCTGCTCTTTGTCTTGCTCTTCTTATATATTCTGGTCCAATTCCCATAGATTCAGCTATTGCTTTTTCTGTCATTCCTCCGCTTTTCTTTTTTTCCACTTCAAAAAGGAAACTATCCACTTTAGTTTTTTCTACTTGAATAGAACTTGAATCTAATTTTAGCTTTGGAATATATTCAGGATGTTCAAAAATATATTCTTTTACTTTCTTTTGAACTCGTTCTTTTTCTGGAGCCTCCATTAGTTTTTTATGTTTTTTTCTATCAAAATGTTCTCTTAATAAATCATTTAAAATCGGATCTTGTTGTTTTTTTATTAAAGTTCTTAAACTTTCTTTTGTTATTCCTAAAGTTTCTGCCATTTGAAATAAAGATTTTTCTTTTTCTACCATATCTATTATAACTGCTGGCATATTTATTTCTTCATGTTTATTTCTTCTTGTTGTAGAATATACAAAGAACCTTCTTCTTAACTCTTCATCTTTTTTACAAAGTTCGCTTACTTGTTTTCTTAATGTTTTTTCTGCCATCTTTAAAGTTTTTGCTGCTTGCTCCCATGTTATATCTCCAACAAAAATGCGATTTGCTACTTCTCTAATCTTTCCTTCAGAAATACTATTTTTATCTTCTTTACTATTCATTTATTTCCCCTTTCAAATACCACATATGTTCAGAAACAATATTAACATTAACATATTTTCCTATCAAGTCTTCGCTTGCTTCTAAATTAACAACCTTATTACTATCTGTTCTTCCTGTTAATACTTTTTCGTTTGTTTTACTTTTTCCTTCTATTAATATTTTTTGTTTAGTCCCTACATATTTTTTATTATTTTCTTCTATCTGACTTTCCACTAAAGCTTTTAATTTGTCAAATCTTTTATGTTTCACTTCTTCTGGAATTTGATTTTCCATTTTATCTGCTGGAGTTCCAACTCTTCTTGAATATATAAACATAAATACTTGTTCAAATTTCACTTTACTTACAACATCTAAAGTATCTTCAAAATCTTCTTCTGTTTCACCAGGAAAACCTACAATAATATCTGTTGATAATTTAAGATCTGGTATTTTCTTTTTCATTTTTTCAACTAAATCTAAATATTTTTCTTTTGTATATTTTCTATTCATTGTTTTTAACACTTTGCTACTTCCAGATTGAAGTGGTAAATGTATTATCTTGCAAACTTTTTTACAATCTCTAACCGCTTCTATTACATCATCTGTAAAATCTTTTGGATGTGGAGATATAAATCTTATTCTTTCTAGTCCGTCAATTTCATTTACTGCTCTCAAAAGTTCAGAAAATTTATTTATTCCTAAATTTCCATTTCCTTTATATGAATTTACATTCTGTCCCAAAAGAGTTATCTCTTTATACCCTTCTTTGGCTAAACTTTTTACTTCATTAATAATATCTTCAGGATCCCTACTTCTTTCTCTTCCACGCACATATGGAACAATACAATATGTACAAAAATTATTACAACCATTCATTATAGTAACAGATGCTCTAATTTTATCATTTCTTTTTATTGGTAAACCTTCTATTATCTCTCCATCTATATCTAATATATCTTGAATTTGTTTTTCATTTTGCATTACCCTATACAAATCTTCTGGAAACTTATGAATAGTATGTGTTCCAAAAATAATATCAAAAAAAGGATAACTCTTTTTTAATTTTTCTTGAATATGTTTTTCTTGCATCATACATCCACCAATAGCAATAATTGTACCTCTTTTTTCCTTTATTTTTTTAACCTCACCTAATTTTCCAAAAAGTTTATCTTCTGCATTTTCTCTAACACAACAAGTATTAAATAACACAAGATCAGCTTCATTTAAATCATCAGTTTTAGAATATCCCATATTTTCTATCATTCCACAAATTTTTTCAGAATCATTTTCATTCAACTGACATCCCATTGTTAGAATATAATAATTTAAATTTTTTCCTTCATTTATTTTTTTAACTTTTGTTATAAACTCCATTTGTTTTTGTACATCTTCTTTTTTCACTATCATTCCTCCAAACTTTGCCATCGGGGACGGGGCAAAAAGATAAAATTTTTATACTTTACTTTTCATATGAATAAATTCATCACAATTAATTTTATCAGACAAGAATTTCTCTATATTCTCTGGTTTTCTTATTAATTCTTCTTTTTGTTTTTTATTTAAATCTTTTTTTATATGATATTCTAATTTAGAAGCTAAAGCTTTTGTTTCTGTTTGCCAAGCTAATTCTAATTTAGAAGCCTCATGATAACGTGTATATTTAGCACACTTATCTGTTTTTTCAAAGTGTTCTTTCATCCTTCTTGTTAAATCTTTTGTAATTCCTGTGTATATAGAATTATCTTTACATCTCAACATATATACATAATACATTTTAAAATCCAATCCTTTTTCTTTCATTACTTTTTACAACTAAATCTTCTTTATTAATATCTTGTAAAGTAATTGTATATAGCCTATCTAAATCTTCTAATTCGCTTGTATTTTTAGCATGTTCAATTAATATATTTTGGAATAAATTATTTATAAATCTACCATTACCAAAATTATCTATCTTAGAAGAATCTGTTATTACTTGTCTTACCGTTTCTTTTGCTAAATCTTCTATTTTTAATTTGTTTTTTTCTAGCAACTTATTAAATATCTCCATAAGTTCATCCACATTATAATCTTTAAATTTAATTAGATAACCAATTCTAGATTTAAGTCCTGGATTTGATCTTATAAACTCTTCCATTTCTTTTTCATATCCAGCAAAAATTACTACTAATTCATTTTTATGATCTTCCATTATTTTTATAATTGTTGCTATACATTCAGGTCCAAATGATGTTTTACCTTGTGATAATATAGAATATGCCTCATCTATAAATAAAACTCCTCCAAATGCTGATTTCATTGTTCTATATGTTTTTCCAGAAGTTTGTCCAACGTACTCTGCTATTAAATCTTTCGCAGATACTTCTACTAGTTTATTTTGTTTTATATATCCTAAATTGTATAATATATCACTAACTATTCTTGCGACTGTAGTTTTTCCTGTTCCTGGATTTCCTGTAAATACCATATGCAAATTTGTTTCGGACATATCCATATTAACTTTTTTATTAAATTTTAATAAATGTATTAATTTATCTAATTGATTTTTTATATTATATAGTCCAACCAAAGAGTTTAATTCCTCTAATATTTCTCCTAAATTTCTTGTATTATATACATCTGGTATATTTGACTCTAATATCATTTTTGTTTTATCTGCATTTACAGTTTTATTTTTATCTAGAATTATTTTTGTATATAGTTCACTTATATAATCCATTTCTTTTACTTCACTTTTAGAATATGAAGATTTAATATAATTATATAATTTTGTTTTTGCTTTTTCTTCTATTCTTTCTGTTCTAGACAATTTATCAAAAGTAACTTTATACAAATTATCTATATCTAATTCATCTAACTCTAATTTTATATCGAATATTTTATAATTAAGTTTAGGATGTTTTTCTATTATTGTTCCTATTGTTTCTTTTTTACCATATATTACTGTACAAATACCTTTACATCTTTCTAATTGATCTGTTAATAGATTCATTATCATATTACAGTTAAGGTCATCTGTATACATTAGGTTTTCAAAATTTTCTATTATTAAAGTTCCTTTTCTTTGTTCTTTTGTTTCTAAGTTATAATAAATTTTTCCAATGACATGTCTATCTAAAATCATATCATTCATAGATTCTTTATAAAAACCCTTATTTTCTGGTAAAAAGTTAAAAAACCACATAAAATCAGATATTATTCTTGTTATATTTTCTACACTTTCTTTATCTTCTGTATACATTAATATATTAATAGGAATATATGGTGTATTTCCATTATAATTATAGTTAATTACATAATTAAATAAGTTAATTATTGTTTGTTTAACTTTTTGACTATATGGTAATTCGGCCACTTTATTTTTATACTTTGCATAAAAATAATATGATCTTTCTGAATTAATCAATCCACAACCATCTTTTAAATACTCTTCTAGTGCTTTTATAATATCTAACTTGTCATGCTCCATATAATAGCTGTAAATAGCCGCTATTTTATAAATATATTCTCTTTTAGTTTCTTCTTTTCCTTGTTCAAAATTGAAATTATTAACATCAATCTCAATTTGGCTATAGAACGCACCTTTATAGAAGTCGTATAATTTGTTTATATAAAGAACGTAGCCTTCTCTGCTATCTAATTTTATATAATTAAATTTTGCTTTTTTAGTTTCTTCATTAAATTCAGACATATAAATAAATTTTGATTGTAATATTGTTTTTATAAAAATAAGATCATAGAAATCTACTTTTTCAAAAATAGATTTATCCGTAAAATTTTTTAACTCTTCTTGTGGCTCAGCAAGCATTTCATTAATCACATCTAAATAGCCTATATTAGTACTATTTTCTTGATTGTATTTATTAATCTCATATATAAAATTTACTATTATAAACTTTATACATTCTTCTTTAAGTTTACATTCTTTGCATTTAGGAAGAAATTGTCCTATTTTATAATCTTTTACAAATCTTGAACTACCTAATTCTATTTTTTGTTTACAATTTACAACATATGGTAAATAGTCATAGTTTTCATTTGCACATGATTTTATAGTATATCCAGTTATCATATTGTTTGCTACTTGATCTTCTGTTTGTTTTTTTAACCCACATGCACCATTAATTAAATATAATTTTATTAACATTAAATATTCTTTTGAATACCCAGATATTTTTTTAAAAAGATTATTTTCTTCTATTAATTTTTTTATTTCTAGTTTTTCTTCCATAACTACTCCTTTATTACAAATTTTGGACTATATCTAAAAAAGCTACTATTTATTATTATTAAAATTTTTACATATTTCTTTTATTTCTTTTAAACATTCTTCATCTCTTTTATAAAAAGCCTCCTTGAAAGAAAGTTTTTCACCCTTTTGATCATAATTACATTTGTAAATTGGAAACATTTTATATTTTTGCTCTAACAATTCTGATTGTTTTATTTTTTTGTTTCCTTCAATTAGAAATGGTTTTTGAATTACTACTAATAATTCTATTCTTTTTACTTTTATAAACTCTTTTAATATTTCTTCAATCATATCATAATTATTATTATTATTTATGTATAAAACAGCTTTTTTATTTCTAAAAGCTTTACTAAATGCTGCTATTAGAGCTATATGATCTTTTACTTTTATTCCAAATGGAGATACTGTTAGTAATGGCTTTATGTCAATATTATTTATTTTTTCTACTTGCTCACTTGTATATATTTGCATATTACTTAATTCCATTATATCATCATTAATATATTTTTTTATAACTTCTTCTCTGATGCTATTGTCAAAATATACAACACTTACTCTTTCTTTATCGCTCTTATTCCATTCCATTATATATTCTTTTTCTTGTGTTGCTTCATCTATTTGCACTCTTATTTTTCTAAATCCCATCGCTTTATAAAACATAGTAGCAGGGACATTTTTTTCATAAACATTTAAATATAATTTATCATATTTTTCCTTAACATGATTTACTAACATTGTTCCTATTCCATCTCTTTGTATCTTAGGTATAACAAAAAGTGCTCCAATATATCCATCATCCATAACGCTAATAAAAGCCTGAATTTCTTCATTTTCAGTATATACCCATGTATTCGATTTTCTTAAATATTCATTTTGAACTCTTATATAATTATCTGACCAATATTTATTTGGTATAAAATTATGAGCTTTAAAATTTCCATCTCTCCATATCTGCATAATCTTGTCGATATCTGCTTCTTTAAATTCTCTTAACATACTATTTCTAACCTTCCTTAATCTTTTGTATTATATCATATAATTTTACTTAAAGCTATTAATTTCGATTTTTTATTTAAACTAAAATATTAAAAATGACAGGATATTTTTATAAAATATGACCCGCCATCAATTTTCTTTTAAAGCTTTTTCTCATATTTTTACAATATTTGCTTTTTTTAGTATTTGTAAAGTAAAATCATTTGATTAAAATAATTATTAAATATATTAATTTTTAGGATAAATTAAAAGAAGTGATTAATGCTAATTTTCAATAATCACTCTTTTTTATATTTATCTTTTTATTTATTAAATTTCAGATTCAATCTCTTTTAACATATCATTTAAAACATTGCAACTATTATCTAATTTTCCTTGTTCTTCTTTATCTAGATTTAATTCCAAAATTTCTTGTACACCTTGATGGTTAATTATTGCTGGAACACCTATAAAAATACCATCATGATTATATTGTCCATCTAAATATGTTGAAACTGTTAATATTTCATTTTCATCATTTAATATTGCTTTTATTATTTTAGTTAATCCTAATCCTATTCCATAGTAAGTTGCTTTTTTTCTATTAATTATTTCATAGGCTGCTTGTTGAACATCTGTATAAATTTTGTCTAATATAGATAAATCCTCATGTTTTTGTTTTAATATATTTATTAAGCTTTTGCATCCAACATAACTATGTGACCATGGAACAAATGAAGAATCTCCATGCTCTCCCATAATATATGCATGAACATTTTTGCTACAAACATGTAGATGTTCACCTATTAAATATCTTAATCTTGCTGTATCTAGTACAGTTCCAGAACCAATTACTTTATTTGTTGGAAATCCTGATACTTTTTGTACAACATATGTCATTAAATCTACAGGATTGCTTGCTATAACAAATATTCCATCAAAACCTGAATCAACAACACTTTTTGTAATATCTTTCATTATTTTAGCATTTGTTTTTGCCAAGTCTAATCTTGTTTGTCCTGGTTTTTGTGCTAATCCTGCTGTAATTACTACTATATCAGCATCTTTACATTCATCATAATCTCCTGCTTTTATGTCTATTCTTGCTGGTGCACAAGGAATTCCATGTGCTAAGTCCATTGCTTCACCTACTGCTTTTTCTTTTAATACATCTATTAATACAAGTTCATTAATTCCTCCTTGGTTTAATAATGAATATGCCATACTCATTCCTACAAACCCTGTTCCTACTAATACAACTTTTCTCTTTTCTATCATAAAAAACACTTCCTTTAATTAATTTTTTCTGCAAACTGCATTATATCACATCTTGCTTTTTGGTTAAATAGTTTTTTAATATTATTACTCTAATTTTTTAATATCATCGTTTTTAATTTAAATTGTCATTTTATTTTTACATTGAAATTTCATCATCTTCTCGTTCAGATTTGTCATTCTTTTTTATTAACGCTTCTCTAGCCTTTTTTAAATCCTCATCAGAAATTATCATATTTCTTTTTTTAGCTTCTTCTCTTATTTGTGTTTCTGTATATCCCGCTTTTATCAATCTTATAAGTTTATTTTGTAAACCGTCTGTACTTTGGCTCTGTTCTATTTTTACTTTTATAAAACTCTCTAATCAGCATATTTATTGATGATTGCGAAACTAATAGCTTTTCCGCAAGTTCTTTTGGCGTAATTTTTCCATTTTCTAAATCTTCTATATATTTTTCTATTAAATCACTCTTTGACTTTTTTACTGTTTTTAATTTTTGTTCTCTTCTCAAATTATAATATTTTTTAATTTTAGAACTAATTGTTGAAATAGATGCATTTTCTTTTTCTGCTATTTCAGAAACTGTTATTCTTCTATTTTCATAGTCTTCTATATATTTTTCTATTTTTATATCCATTCTTTGATTTAGTTTAGGCTTTTCTCTTCCACATTCTATATAATATTCACATAAAATTTTATTCATTGTATTTCTGGATATTCCTTCTAGCTTGGCCATTTTTTCAATTGTAATTTTTCCCTCTTCATAATCTTTTATATATTTTTCTATGTCTATTTCTTTTTTTCTTTTAAGCACCGGTCTTCTTTTGCCATTTTTTCTATAATATTCATTCATTTTTACATTTATTGTAACTGTAGTTGTATTTTCTCTCTTGGCAATTTCTTTAACTGATAGTAATCCAGCTTCGTAATCCTTTATATATTTTTCCATATCTATTATTTTTTCTTTAGATATTTTCTTTCTACTTTTTCCAATTTCTTCGTAATACTTATTTATTCTAATATTTATAGTAACTTTGCTTGTATTTTCTTTCTTAGCTATTTCTTCAACTGATAATAATCCATTTTCGTAATCTTTTATATACTTTGCTATATCAATTTTCTTTTTGTGCGTTGTTTTAGGTAATTTTGGTCTTTCTTTACCGAATACTTTTATAATAAGCATTTATTTTAACATTTACTGTTCCTCGAGCTACATTTTCTTTTTTAGCTATTTGAATAGTTGTTATTTTACCATTTTCATAATCTTCTATATATTGCTCTATGTTTATGTTTTTCATTTATATTACTCCTTACTATATATTAGTAATATTTTTATAAACAATTCTTATTATTTTATAATTTATTTTTTAATTCTTTATATATTTCTTCATGGATATCTTCAATGGTTCTTATTTTTCCATCTTTAACACATTCAATTGTAAACCAACCATAATCCTTTGCAACATCACAAGCTGCATTATAAGCATCTATAAGATGATTTTTATCCCTTTCATGAATATCTTTAGCTGCTTCATGTGTAAATTTGTTTTCTCTATCTTTCATTAATTCTATACTCACTTCTGGAGGCATTTTTAATAAAAATACTTCTGAAGGCACTGGCAAACCATATAAATTAAATTCGAAATCCCATATCCAGTCTAAAAGTTTTTTTCTCTCATTTTTATCTTGTATTTTTCCTGCTTGGTGTATCATGTTAGCAGTTGTATATCTATCTGCCAATATAGTTCCTCCATTATTATAATACTCTTCTAATTCTTTTTTAAATGTAGCATATCTGTCTGCAGCATAAAAAGTTGAAGCTATATATGGACTTACCTGTTTTGCATTTTCACCAAACTCTCCAGCCAAATACATTTTCACAAGAGATGATGAAGGACTATCATAATTTGGAAAGCTCACTGTTTTATAATCTATCCCTTCTTTTGTTAATCTTTCTTGTAATTTTTTAAATTGTGTTTGCTTTCCGCTTCCATCTGTTCCATCTATAACAAATAATTTTCCCATATTATTAAATAGCAGAATATATTTAATCTCTTTAAATACACTCTGCTTCTCCTTTCTTTATTACTTTCTTGCCTTAATTTAAATTCATTTTTATAACAAGTTTATTTTACTAATTTCTAACTTAAACTTTCTTATTTCTTCATTTGATTTCTTATAAATTCTATTTCTTCTTCTTTGTCTAATCTTACAAATAAAGGTTCACCTTTTTCTATTACTTTCGTACCTTCTTTTATTTCACTGTTTGAATTTAAAGTTTCCCAAGATTTATATTCTTCTGATAATCCTAGTTGTTTTAAAATTTTCTTTGATGTTTCTGGCATAATTGGACCTATTAATATTGCTATTTTTCTTAAATTTTCTGCTAAATGATTCATTACAGATTTTAGCATTTCTTTTCCTTCTTCTGATTTTGCAAGTACCCATGGTGATGTTTCATCTATATACTTATTAGTTCTTGCAATTATTGCCCAAATTTCTGAAATTGCGTTACTTATATGATATGTATCCATACTATTTTCTACTTTTTCAATTTGAAGTTTCGTATATTCTTCTAAAACATCATCAAACTCTGTTCTTTCTTTAATATCTGTTGGTATTTTTCCATCAAAATATTTATTCATCATTCCAATTGTTCTATTTAACAAATTTCCCAAATCATTTGCCAAATCAGAATTAAATCTTTCGACAAAATCTTCTGGAGTAAACATAGAATCTTGTGCAAAACTCATTAATCTTAACAAATAATACTTTGTTGCATCTAAACCATATCTTTCAATTAATGTTTCTGGGTATATTACATTTCCTACAGACTTTGACATTTTTCCATCTTTCATTACAATCCAACTATGTGCATATATTTTTTTAGGAAGTTCTAACCCTAATGCATGTAAGAAAATTGGCCAATAAATCCCATGAAATCTTATTATTTCTTTTCCTACTATATGTAAATCTGCTGGCCAATACTTTTTGAATAAAGAATCATCATCTGACATATAGCCTAAAGCTGTAATGTAGTTTGTTAGAGCATCTAACCATACATATAGCACATGTTTTGGATCATTTGGCATTGGAATCCCCCAATCAAATGTTGTACGGCTTATACATAAATCTTCAAGTCCTGGATTTATAAAATTATTAAATATTTCATTTTTTCTTGATTCTGGCTCTATAAAATGTGGATTTTCTTTGTAAAATTCTTTTAACCAACCTTCATATTTTTTCATGTTAAAGAAATATGATTCTTCTTGCATTTTTGTTACTTCTCTACCACAATCTGGACATTTTCCATCTACTAATTGAGTTTCTGTGAAATAATTTTCACAAGGCATACAGTACCAACCTTCATATGTTCCTTTGTAAATGTCACCATTTTCAATGAATTTTTCTACTATTTTTTGTACTGCTTTAACATGTCGTTCATCTGTTGTTCTTATAAAATCATTATATCCAATATCCATTAATTTCCATAGCTTTTTAGCATCAGCTGCCATTTCGTCTACATGCTCTTGAGGTGTTAATCCTCTTTTTTCTGCCACAGTTTGAACTTTTTGGCCATGTTCATCAAGACCTGTTAGCATATATGTATCAAAGCCTCTAGCCTTTTTATATCTTCTTATGCAATCTGTTAATGTTGTTGCATATGCTGTTCCTATATGAAACTTACCACTTGGATAATAAATTGGTGTTGTTATATAAAATTTTTTGCTATTATTCATAAATAAAGCCCATCTCCTCTTTACAATTAAAATTCCCTATAATTATATAATCATAGGCAATTTAAGTCAAGAAATATTTACATTGGGGACGGGGCAAAAAGATAAATTATTTTATAAAAAATAGCAAATAGCAAAATCATTTTTATACTAATTTTGCTATTTTTTATTTTATTTTGCTATTACTTTTTTAATCCTTTATTATTTTCGATATTTTCCACAAAGATATATTAAACCTATTTTCTATGTCTTTTTTTGTTACATTAACATTATATATAAGTATTTTTATCAATTCTTTCAGCAGTTTTTTATCACTAATAATATCATCAATTATTATATTGTGCTTGTCCAAAAATACTCTTATATATTCTTCCATAATTTCTTTTTTGTCAATTTTGTCATCTATAAAGCCACAAAAATCATCTATAGCTTCTATTTTTGAAAAATAATTTTTAGCGCCATACATTTCGCGTAAAATTTTATTTTTTCCCACTCCAATTCCATTTTTATAATCGTTGTACGATGAAAATTTATATTCCTTACACTCATTAACCATATGGGCTTTCACGGGATTTTCATGAATGTATTTTATACATTGCCATAAATACTTTTCATCTAATATCGGTTCACTTTTAAATCTATCTCTAAAAACATAACCAACACGACTTTCCCTCCAATTAAAGTAACTTGCATATTTTGTATTTATCTTATGCATAAATCTTGATAATTCTGTAATTTTATCTGCATACATTAGCATATGCACATGATTTGACATAATACAATAAGCAATAATTTCTACATTATAAATTTTTTCACTTTCCTTCATCAATTTTAGATATCTTGCGCAATAGCTTTTATTATGAAATATATCTTCTCTGTTAATTCCTTGTGACATGACATGAAAAAAAGATGCATTTAAGTTTTTTCTTGCTATTCGAGACATATCAATTCACCAATCCTTATTTTTAATTTGCCCCTCTAGCGTACTTAATGTACATCTTCTTTAAAACTTTTATTTAACTTTTTTATAAAAGTTTATTTGATTTTTTGTTTGTTTTTATGTTGACTTTATTTTTTTGCTCCGTCCCCTATGATAATTTTTTTTCTATTAGCTTCGCTAATTTTTCAGCTTTTGCTTTAATATATTCTTGGTTTTCGCCCTCAATCATTACTCTTACTAATGGTTCAGTTCCAGATGTTCTTATTAAAACTCTTCCATTTCCAGAAAACTCTTCTTCTAATTTTTTTATTTCTTCTTTTATTTCTTCGTCTTTGTCAAAATCATATTTTTTATCTGATGATACTTTTGCATTTACTAGAACTTGTGGATATAATTTTATTATATTGCATAATTCTGATGCTTTTTTATTTTCTTCTAATAAAGTTTTTATAAACATTATTGATGTTAGAATTCCATCTCCTGTTGGATTATAATCTAATAAAATAACATGGCCAGATTGTTCTCCTCCTAAATTGTATCCATTTTTCATCATTTCTTCTAAAACATACCTATCTCCAACTTTGGTTTGTACTAATTTTAAACCATTATTTTCTGTATATTTATTTAACCCTAGATTACTCATTACAGTTGCTACAACAGTATCTTTCTTCAGTTCACCTTTTTTCTTTAAATAATTAGAGATTACTGCTAATATTTTATCTCCATCTATTTCATTTCCATTTTCGTCTACTAATAAACATCTGTCGCCATCACCATCATATGCAACACCTAATGAACATTTATTTTCTACAACGAATTTTTTTAATCCTTCTAAGTGTGTTGAACCACAGTTATCGTTAATATTTATTCCATCTGGATTATTATTTATTATATGATGTTTTATTCCTAATTTTTCAAATACCTTTTCTGCAACAACAGATGTAGCACCATTGGCTGTATCCACTGCTATAACAAAATTTTCTTTATCTAAGTTTTCTAATTCTTCTTCAAAATTTTTTCTAAAGAAATATACGTACTCTTCTAATAAATCTATTCTTATTTCTGATACACCAATTTTATCATTAACAGCTGTTAATTCATCTATTTTTCCTGAATCCATTACTTCTTCTATTTCTTCTTCTAGTTCATCAGGAATTTTCATTCCTTTATTGCTAAAGTATTTTACTCCATTAAATTCATAAGTATTATGTGATGCAGATATTACAACACTGGCATCTGCTTTAAATCTTCTTGTTAAATATGCAACTGCAGGTGTTGGCATTACACCTAGAATTTTTACATTTGCACCATAACTTAAAAAGCCAGCTACCATCGCACTTTCAATTAAAGAACCAGAAATTCTTGTATCTCTGCCTATTAAAATTGTAGGTGCATGGTCTGTATGCTTAGATAACACATACGCACCAGCTTTTGCTACTTTATAAACCAATTCTGGTGAAAGCTCTGTATTTGCTATTCTCCTAATTCCATCTGTTCCAAAATATTTTCTCATTTTTAGATTCCTCCTCTTGTTTCTAAGTATATGTATATTTTATATAAAGTTTACTTTTAAAATAGAAATAATAAAACATATTATATAAAAAAGAATTTTTTTCTTTCTTCTATTCTAGTTGGTACTTCTATTTGAAATTCTTCATCCTGTATTATACAGTTCGGATTTATTTTAGTCAATCTTTTTATAGCCTGTTTACTAGTATATTTGCCAAGCTCTTTTAAGATATCTTGAATATTCTCATAAATAAATCCTTTTTTATGTGTATCTGAGGCTAAAATATGAACCATATTATGCTTAAGCAATTTACCAAGTGTCTCTTTTGCTTCTTTACCATATCTTCCAACAATACTTCCATAATTGCTTTGAATAAACACTCCTGCACGTATAAACTCCATTACTTGATTTGGATCCTCTTGAACATATGAATATCTTTCTGGATGTGCCAAAACTGGTATATATCCTTTTTCTTTTAATTTAACTACTATTTCCATTACATTAAACAATTTATTGTTTAATGGTAATTCAAATAATACATATTTACTATTAGCTAATGTAGCTGGTACATTAGCTAATAGTAATTCACACAAATCATCACAAATATAAATTTCATTTCCATGATGTATATTTATTAAAATATTATTTTTAAACACTTCTTGTTTTAAATTTTTTATTTTTTCTTTAGTATTTTCTATACTATTATCATAATACCCTTTTATATAATGAGGTGTTAATATAATATCTGTAAAACCTGCTTCTTCTGCTAATCGTAAAGCTTCTAAAGATTGCTCTATACTTTCAGATCCATCATCAACTTCATTTAATAAATGGCAATGTATATCTATCATTTATTTGTCACTCCAAACTTTTTACTTTTTCTCTTCTGATAAATATTTAGTTAATTGTTTTAGAACTGCATTAATATCTATATCTTCTTCGTTACTTTTTTCTGCTTCTTTTTTCTTTGTTATTTTTTCTGATTTTTGCTTTTCTAATTTATTTTCTGCCTTTGCTACTATATCTAAATTCTTTTTAACTTTAGGTATTTCTTTTTCTTTTATTGATTCTGTATGTTTTAAAATATTTGAAAACCAATTTTTCTTTTTATTTAATACCATAGAACTCTCATAATAATATTTGTTTTCATATTTTTTATGTGCTATTGGCATTTTATTTACTATTACACCAGCTATTTTTCCATCAACGTTTTCTATATTTCTTTTTACTTGTTTTAAATCATCTATTTTAGTTATTTTATGAGAAGCAACTATTAAAGTAGAACCTACAAATCTAGATAATATTATTGCATCTGTTACAATTGTACTCGGTGTACCGTCAAATATCACTATATCAGCGCTCTTTTCTAGTGCCTTTATTAAATCAGACATTTTTTTGCTTGTCAATAGTTCTGATGGATTTGGAGGTACTATTCCTGCTGTAATTATATACAAGTTTTCTATTAATGTTGGCTTAATATAATCTGCTAAATCCACTTTAGCATCACTTGCAGTAATCAAGTAATTTGATAACCCATTTTCATTAGATACTTCGAACAATTCATGTTGTCTCCCTTTTCTCATATCAGCATCTACTAAAACAACTCTTTTTCCAGCTTGTGCAAATGTTATTGCTAAATTAGCAGATACCCAGCTTTTTCCCTCTCCAGGAACTGTACTTGTTACCAATAATGATTTTAGTTTATTATTAACATTCATAAATTGAATATTAGTTCTTAATGTTCTGAAAACTTCTGATACAGAAGCTTTAGGAGATGTAAATGTTATTAATTCATTTCTCATTTTATATAATACCTCCCTTCATTTTTTTTGTATCATCTTTTAATAGTGGAATAGATGCTAGAGCAACAACACCTAATTCTTTTTCTATATCTTCTGCAGATTTTACTGTAGTATCTAATAAGTTAGATATTAAAACATATCCAACAGACACTATAAGTCCAATAGCTATAAAAATTGCAATATCCTTAATATGATTTATATTGTATGGAGTATTGGCTCTTTCTGCTTCATCTACTATATATACATTATTTATATTGTATATTTCTCCAACTTTTTTTGTAAAAACCTTTGCAATTTCATTTGCTATATCACTTGCTCTATCTGGATAGTAATTTGTTACTGTTATTTGTATAAGCTCTGTATCCTTCACAGCACTTACTGTGATATTATCTTTTAAATTTTCTTCACTTTCATTTATATTTAAATTTTTAATCACTTCACGTAGTACATTTTTACTTTTAACTAACTCACTATATGTAGAAACTAATTTTTGATTTAAGGTTATATCTGTTTGAGTTATTGTACTTGTATCTGTTTCATTTTCTTTGGTACTTTCTGACCTTGCAAGTACTAAAGATGTATATGATTTATATTTAGGTGTAACAAATAAAAATGTATATACTGTTCCTATAATTAAAAATATAAGCACTATGCTTATAACATGTAATCTTTTGTTCCAAAAAATATTAACTAACTGTTTCAAATCTAGTTCTTCCATTTTTCCCTCCATTATTACAAATATGATATATTATACATAATATACTAGCCTTTTACAAGTTTTTTGTAATATTTTTGTAATGTTTTTGTAATATTTTTGTATTTTTTTACCAAAAAAGAAAATATATGAATTAACACTCTTTTAATCATATATTTTCTTTTTAATAATTTTTATTAATCTTTAGTATTTTGGTGTGAATATTCTAAAATAATATGGTGTTATATTATTTAAAATATCACTTACATAAATAATATCTCCATCTTTTTTAGTTAATTTAATATTTGGAAATGTTTTTAACATCTTCTCATCTGAAAAATATTTGTATGTAAAATCACTTATTTTTTCATTTTTGTATAATTCATCACATTTCCATATAACTTTATCTAAACCTGCAATTTCTAAATTATAATTATTAACTAATCTCGTAAAAAACATTTTTAAAGCAAAACTTGTAACTAAAAAATCTAAAAGCATAATAATAATTCCTATTATTACAGATATTTTTAGCACTTTAGGTGAAATTTTGTCTAAGAATTTATCTACCAAAGGATTTAAATGACTCATTAGATATATTGCTAGCACTCCCCAAAAGAATGAAAATGCAATACATACTCTACCATTTATATTAAATGCCATAGAAGAATAATCCCACCATTTTATATTAAAAATAATTTCGCCTATAAGACTAATTATATATTCTACTATTGACCCAATTACAAAACCTCCAAAAAATAAAGTATAGTTATTTTTATTAAAACGTTGTAATCCTAATATCATAATAACCGCTCCAAGGCCATATATTGCACAAAAAGGTCCATACAAAAAGCTTTGCCTACTCTCTATTACTCCTTTTGTAACTAGTCCAAATAAAGTTTCTACAATATATCCTAGCACACTATATATAATAAAATACGCCATAATCTTAGTTAATGTAAATCCAAATATTTTAAATTGTTTTTTATCATGTTTTTTTTCATTTTCTATGTTTTCCATAAAAATCTCCTCCTCATTTGTATGAAAATATAATAATCTATTTGTCGAAATTAGTCAATATATAAAAAACAGGCATTTAGACTTCCCCCCTAAATCCCTGTTTTTTATAATTTTTATCTAACTTTTTCTAGATATTTTAATAATTTTTAATCAAAATATTTTTACCAGCTTTTCTTAAAATTAATTTTCAGTTGCTCCCAAAATCAAGACAAGAAATATTTAAACAATTTTTAATGATGCTCGCTTCTCTTTCTTTTTTTCCTTTTTATATCTTCTTCATTCATGTAATAATAATTCCCTTTTGAGCTTTTTTCATCTTGTACTTTATTTATTACAATTCCAGCAATGTTTCCTCCAACATCTTCTATTTGAGTTTTTATTTTTTCTATATCTTCTATTTGAGTTTTTTCATGCTCTGTAACAATAAAGCTTGTATCTACTAATCTAGATAAAACAATAGCGTCTGTTACTAGATTACTTGGTGTAGCATCAAAAATAACTATATCGCAATTTTTCTTTAGTATTTCTACTGCTTTTATTATTTTATTTGATAATAATAGCTCCGAAGAATCATATGTTATACTTCCACATGTTAATACACATAAATTATCAAGTTCTGTTGGTTGTATACATTTTTGTAACTCTTCTTCTAAATTTTCTGAACTACTACTTAAAAAGTCAGAAAGACCTGGTACTTGATTTAATCTGAACTTTTTATGTTGTATACCTTTTCTCATATCGGCATCTACTAATATTGTTCTATAACCACCACGAGCAAAAGTAATTGCTAAATTTGTAGCCACCCAACTTTTTCCAGCCCCTGGCAGAGCACTAGTAATTAAAACACTCTTTAATCCTTCAGATCCATTCATAAATTGTAAATTTGTTCTTAAAGATTTAAATCCTTCTGCACATTGTGATTTTGGATCTAAATCTATTAAACCTTGCTTAATATTTGGATTTCTAGCAAATGTAGCCAAAGTTTTTATATTTAAAGCTTTTTCTATATCTTTGTCGTTTTTAACAGTACTATCAAATAAGTTTAGTATTAAAATTACTCCTATAGATAGAGCAAATCCTACTACTGCAAATACACCTGCATATTTAACTGGATTAATATTACTTGGTGCAGATGGTGCTACTGCTTTATCTACAACACGAATATTTTCCATATTATAAATTTCTTTAATTTGTTCAGAAAATACCTCTGCAATGCTATTTGCAATAATTGGAGCTTCATCTTTATTTGAATCTTGTACTGAAATTTTTATAATTTCAGTATTTTTTACAGACTCTATTGTTACATTTTTTCTTAATTGTGCTGTAGTTTTATCTAATTGAACTCTGCTTATAACTTCATTTAGAACAGAATCACTCTTTACAAGTTCACTATATGTATAAACTAACTTTTGATTTAATGTAACATCATTTGTTGTTGTTCCACTATTTTCTGCTTTTACTAATATTAAAGTAGTAGCAGATTTGTATTGTGGTGTTGTAACAAAAGCATTATAAACATATCCAATAAATAAAAAAGCCATAGTTGTTAAAAGTATAATAGCTTTTCTTTTCCAAAATAATTTTAAAAGGTCTCTTAAATCGATTTCTTCCATTATTTTCTTTACCTCTTTCTTCTTTTATTTTTTATTTTAATGCCATTATATACTAATATACTATACATTTTCAATATATTAATACATTTTTAATATTCTTGTAATATATATGTTATTTTTATATCTTAATTCGACTTTTTTCGCCTCTATATTTTGTATATTATCTTATGCTTTTTAGTACCCAATCATATTCTTCTAATTTAAAGATAGTTCCACAATATTCACATTTACCATTTATCGCAATATCCATATTAGCACCACATCCAGGACATTTTCTTGCAGTTCCTAAATTTTTTGCATTTTTTCTTTTAGAAAAAATCATTCTCATATATTGCTCTTTTCTTACTTGATCGTCACCAGATACCATTTGTCTAGTAGTTCCATCTAATTGATAATCTAAATATTTTGTTAATAAACTTATTTCTATTTCAAAATCGTCTTCGTTTTCTGTAATCTTAACAATATTAGTATCAGAAACATTCAACTCTCCATAAATTTGAATTAAATTTCTTTCATTTAAATTTTGTACTTTTCTAGCAAATTCTTCATATACCTCTTCTGATAAAAAATGTTTTACTCTTTCTAAGTTTTTTTTCATAACAGCTGTATACAACTGTATAAAAATATTATCTGCTTTTGCTTTAAAAGTTGATTCTGAAAAAGTACTATCTTCCATTACAATTTTTTGTATTAATTCATCCATATTTTTTCTCCTTTTATTAATTAAAGGACGGAAGAAAGCCATGTTAATCTAATTCTTCCATCCTTTACAATATTTTTATTTTAATTTTATCAAATTAAAATTTAATAAATTATAAATTTTCTTGTCTTAATGAAACCTTTTTAGACATTACCCATTCTGTATTTTCTGCAACAATCTTAGAATTACAATATTCACATATTCCTGTTGAATTCATATTAATTGGTGCTCCACAGTTAGGACATTTATCTAATTTTGCTTTTTCCAATTTTTCAATGAATGTCATTTCATAAACCATTCTTATCTTTCTGTTACTATTTCCTCTAACTACTTGTTTTGTATCTTTATTAATAATGTAATCATAGAATTCTATAACATATCTTGTAGTTACTTGCATCATATTATTTTGAAGACTAGCATTTGTAATTGCTGAATTTAATAATCTGAAGTCTTTCATTATGTTTTGTTCACCTTTCATTTCCATGCTAGTTAGTTGTGATTCATACATATTAAACATTTCATCTGTCATTACATCTCTTACTTTATCTAATTCAAAGTTCATCCAAGCATTTTCAATATTTAAGTAAATATTATATCCAGTTGAAAGGAATTTGTTTACATCGAAATCCGGAATATGTTTCTTTATTTCTTCTATAGCTTGAGGATTATTAACAACCGGTATAGCATTATTTTTAGGTATTTCTTTCTTCTTGTTTGTAGTTACAATTATAATATAAATAATTATAATTATCATAAATATTACAAAACCTAATAATGAGCTTCCACTGCTAGATGAAGAACTACTATGACTACTTCCAGAGTAACTACTTCCGACTATGACTACTACTTCTAGACGATGAGCTACTATGACTAGAAGAACTGCTACCACCACTGTAGCTTGAATGATATCCAGCATCAGCATTACTTTTATCTTGTTTCATAATAATGCTTGCTGATAATACTAATGCTAAAATTAGTACAATTTTCAGCACATTTTTTAATTTACTTTTTAAATTATTTTTCATTTTTCTCCCCCTTAACTTGTATATTTTTATATTTTTTAAAAAATAATTTACATTTATTCTTTTACCCAAACAGAAACACTACCACCATTACAATAGAAAATTCCATTTCCATCATTATCTACATATACTGTTTCTTTTATATTCCCTGTACAATCTTTTAATACTGAATTTGCTAAACCTTTTCCAACATTCATACATTTAGATCCTCCAGGTCCATCCGAAAGAATTACTGCCATACCTGAATTTTCATGTTCTTCGTCGCCTTCTATTGTCCATCCTATAATGTTAAAATCATTAAAATAATCATTTTGTTTTCCATATACTTTATCTCTTCTTATTTTTATAAAAGTATCTAAGATATCTTTTTTACTTTGAATATTATCATGTGGTATTCCATAATAATCTCCAAAAAAAACACAAGGATATCCATCTTTTCTTAACAAAATTAATGCATACGCTATTGGCTTAAACCAATCTTGAACCCAAGATTGTAGAGACTGACCTAATTGTGTATCATGATTATCTACAAAAGTTACAGCTAAATCTGGATCACTATTAACTAGTGTATTATCAAAAATTGTTTTCATGTCATAATTTCCGCCACTATTTGATGCATTGAATAAATTATAATGTAATGGTACATCAAACAAACTTAAACTAGCATTTGTTTCTTTTATGTAATTCTTCAAATTTTCTAAACTTGTGCTCCAATATTCCCCTACAGCTGGTAGTGTCCTATTGGTATTGTTTCTAACATAATTAAGCCAAGATTCCATAAAACTTGCTCTCATATGTTTTACAGCATCCATTCTAAAACCATCTATATTAGTAAATTGAGCATACCATAATCCCCACTTTTTTAATTCTTCTGTTACATCTACATTATTTAAGTCAATATCTGCTCCCATTAAATAATCAAAATTTCCATTTTCTTTATCTACATCTTTATCCCAATGTTTTCCATAAAATTTATATATTGAACTTCTTTTTTGAAATTCATCCCAATCTACTCCATGGAAGTGTGTCCAATTCCATTTAAAATCTGAATATTTTCCTCTTCTTCCTGGAAATTCATATTTTGTCCATGCTTGTATTGGAAATGGTTTAGATATGTCTACATTTCTATCTGATGGTAAATCCTCTATTGCATAAACTTCTTCTGTACCATCTGCACCTAAACGATGATTTAACACTATATCTGCAAACACTTTTACTCCATTTTCTTGTAAGCTTTTTATTGCATTTAAATATTCTTCTTTTGTTCCATATTTTGTTCGAATTGCTCCTTTTTGGTCGAATTCTCCTAAATCATATAAATCATAAACTGCATAGCCAACCCCATTTATTCCATCACTTGCTTTATATGCAGGAGGTAACCATACACTTGTTATTCCTATATCACTTATATTTTTTGATTCTTCTAATATTTTCTTCCATAATCCAAAATCTGATGGTAAATACCACTCAAAATACTGCATCATGGTTTTATTTATTTTTTTCAAATTCTCATCTCCAGTAAAATTTATTCTATAAAAATTATACAATAATGATTTTTTTTGTCAATAACAAAATTCTTCCTTTTATTATTTTTTCGCACAAAAAAGGACCCTATTATAGGATCCTTCTTTGTTTAGAAAGTTCTTTACGCATTTCTTGCTGTAGCTGCGACAGACTTGAGGCATTTGCTATAAAAATTCCAATATTGGGATAAATTAACATATCCAACCCTTCCATTAGAATTAATTTGGTACCACTCTTCACCTTCGGCAGATAAAATATCAAATTCATCGCCTGGCTCAAGTACACCAATAACATTTTTATCATTCTCAAGATTTTTTTCACTTCTTATATTCCATTTTTCACCTTTGAACACAAGAGTTTGACCCACCGAAAACCTTGATTTAGTCGTTTCAGCTGCTACTGTCGTCTTCTTCTCAGTTGTTGTAGTGGCCTTTTCAGTTGTAGTTGTTGCCTTTGTTGTGGTAGTCGTTTTTACAGTAGTTGTGGTCTCACATGTAGTTAACTCTTCCTGTTTTTGGACTTTAAAGTACCAATATTGAGAAAGGTTTACATATCCTATGATACCAGAACCTGTTTTAATCAAGTACCAACCATTTGATTCATCCAGCAAGATCTTGAAGTTAGAGTCCTTTGTAAGAGCTCCTATGATATTCTTATCATTCTCAAGATCTTTGGCATTTCTCACATTCCAGTGTGTTCCTGTGAATACAAGAGTCTGACCAGCAACAAACTTTGATTTGTCATTTCTAGCTGTTGTGATCTTTTTCTCGGTTGTAGCGGTTGCCTTTGTTGTAGTCGTCTTTTCAGTTGTCGCTGTCGCAATAGTGGTAGTAGTTGTTACCTGTTTTTTGGTCGCAAAATTCCAATATTTTGACAAATTAACATAACCAAACGTGTTGTTCGATTTTATGTAATACCATTCGTCATTTTCTACAGCCAAAATCTTAAACTCTGAGCCTTTTTCTAAGGCCCCTACGATATTATTATCGCTATTAAGATCTTTACTGTTTCTTATATTCCAGTGCACCCCAATAAATACCAACTCCTGACCTACACTAAAATGAGATTTAGCATTAACTTCAGTTGTTGTACTTGTGGTACTTGGATATATGCTTCCGTTCACAGGAGGCCAGATCAGATTTTTATATCCCTCATTAACTTTGGTGACATATTCCATTGTTAATTTGGCATCTGTTCTGTCAATGCTACCATTTCCGTCAACATCATAAATGTTAACATCCATATCATTGGCGTCTCCATTCAACACTTTTTCTGCAAGAGTTCTGATATTGTATGCATCAGTAATAGTGATTTTTCCATCGCCATCAGTATCGCCTTTCAGTGTTGTCTGTGTTTTTTCCTGTTCTGCGTATGATTTGGTTGCCATTGCAGTAAAAGCTGCTGTGCTTAAAAGCGTCGAAGCCATTACTGTTACAAGCAATCTTTTGGTTCCTCTCTTCATCATGATAAGGAACCCTCCTTTCGTCTTTAGTATAAATTTGATTTACCATTTAGCAAATCTAGTGCATATTTTATCACAAATTTACATAAAATTCAATATTTTTATTTTCATTTTCTATCATATATTTAATCTACATAGATTTTTACTCTTATTATTTATTTTGCGCAAAAAAGGACCCCATTGCAGAGTCCTTATTGCTTGAAAGTTTTGTCGTATGCGTATGATAAATTCCAGTCCTATCGAAAAGCTTTTAGTTCTCCTGATAAAAATCCCCTGAGTCAAAGATTTCGGGCTTAACAGGAAATACCCAAGTATCGATACTTACTGTAATTTGGGTGTTATCCTTGCGGAGCACCTCTAAAACATTTCCATTTTCAATAGAAACATTTCCGAGGTCAATCGGCTTCGAACCATAGTAGTGGAGCTTGGTTCCTGTAGAAATCAAATCTGCAGACATTACTCTTTTCAATGCCGGTTTTTTATAACCAACTAATTTAAAGTACTGTCTTCCAGGTCCAATTCCAATATAGCCGATACCATCATTCCAGCGGATAATGTACCACCCGTCAGTTGAAGTATTTGCCACAATCTCCACATATTGATCTTCGTAGATTTGACCAATAGTGTTGCCCCAAACAGAATCTCTGACTCTCCAGTTGTCACTGTTACAAAGCTGGACCAAGTCGCCTGCTTCATATTGTTCAGGTTCCTGAATGGTTGCTTCTGTGGTAGTGGTTGCTTTTGTAGTAGTCTGTGCAGTAGTGGTAGTCTCACGTGTAGCTGTTGTGGTTGCCTCACTTTTTACATTGAAGTACCAATAATCCGCCAGATTGACATATCCTACTGTTCCTGCTGCATTAACTACGTACCATTCGTTTTCTTCTACGGATAAAATCTTAAACTCTGTACCATGGGTGAGAGCACCAACAATGTTACTATCATCTTTAAGATTTTTTCCGTTTCGGATATTCCAATGAGTTCCATTGAAAATGAGTGTCTCACCAACATTAAACCGAGATTTAGCCGTCGCTGTCGTTTTCTTAACTGTAGTCGTCGTCAGCTTGGTTGTGGTAGTGGTTGCTTTCGTAGTTGTCTGCATAGTGGTAGTGGTCTCACGTGTAGTGGTTGTGGTTGCATCACTTTTTACGTTGAAGTACCAATAATCCGCCAGATTGACATATCCTACTGTTCCTGCTGCATTAACTACGTACCATTCGTTTTCTTCTACGGATAAAATCTTAAACTCTGTACCATGGGTGAGAGCACCAACAATGTTACTATCATCTTTAAGATTTTTTCCGTTTCGGATATTCCAATGAGTTCCATTGAAGACGAGACTCTCACCAACATTAAACCGAGATGTCGCATTCTTCACCGTAGTAGTGGTCAGCTTGGTTGTGGTAGTTGCCTTTGTAGTAGTAGTCGCCGGATCAACCGGGTCTATACTCCCATTAACCGGCGGCCAAACCAGATTTTTGTATCCTGCCCCCTCTTTTGCAATATACATCAGAGTTATCCAGGAATCTTCCATGTCGATTTTTCCATTTCCATCAACATCGTAAATACTCATGTCTACGGAAATGTCATACCCAGCACCAATCTTGGCATACGCCAAAAGCAGGTTATAGGCATCATTGACAGTGATTTTTCCGTCACCATCTGTATCTCCTTTCATGGAAGATGTGGTCGTTTGGGTTTCTGCGTACGTTCTGAGTGCTGTTGCCTTTGAAGAAATTGCTATCGTGCACAAAAGCACAACTGCAATCGCCATCATCAGCAACCGCTTGGCTTCCTTCTTAACCATAAAGGAAACCTCCTTTCAATATAAAAATTTTTGATTCACCTTTTGGCAAACCTAATATAAATTATACCATAAATTTACATAAAGTTCAATGCTTTATTTTTACTTTTTTCATTCAAGTTTGTAATTCAAAAATTCACACTTCCTACGTTTTTTATTAATTATATTTTTATTTACAATTCATTATACGATTTTACCTAAAAACTAATCTTAACTCCAATTGTTTTATTCTTTTTAACACTCACTAATATTCTTCTTATTCTTCTAATTTTTCTTGCAAAGATTCCCATAACTCCATATTATTTTTTATATTTTCATTTAATACATTAATTTCATTTTGAATTTCTTGAACTTTTTCATAATTTGTATATATTTCTTCTTTTGATAATTTCTCATTTAATGTATCTATTTGTTTTTCATCTAATTCTATATCTCTTTCCAATTTTTTTACTTTGGTTAACATTTTATTTTTCTCTTTTTGCATTAAATATGTATTATTTATAGCTTTATCTTTTTTCTTTTCAATAATTACATCTTGCTCTTCATCTTTTTTGTTTGCCTCATATTCTTCATATTTTCCATCATAATATGTAACTTTATTTTTTTCAAATATTAACAAACAGTCAGAAATTTTGTTAACAAAAAATCTGTCGTGTGATACAAAAATTACTGTTCCATCATAGTTTTGTAATAAATTTTCTAAGCTCTCTTTTCCTATAATATCCATATGATTTGTTGGTTCATCTAATATTAATAAATTTGGTCCTTTTTTTAATATTTTACACAATTGTAACCTAACTTTTTCCCCTCCAGATAGCATTCGTATTTCTTTAAAAACATCTTCTCCATAAAACATAAATGATGCTAGCGAATTTCTAATTTCTGTTTGAGTTAAATCTGGAAACTCTGCATAAAAGTCATCTATCACTGTTTTATTAGAATCTAATAAAGCCATTTGTTGGTCAAAATACCCAATTGTTACATTATAACCAAATTCGTATTTTCCACTAATCTTTTCTATTTTACCAACTAAAGTTTTCAATAACGTAGATTTACCTATTCCATTTTCTCCAATAACAGCTAACCTCTGTTTTTTATATAAATCAAATGATATATTTTGAATTGCTTTATTATATCCAACTTCCAAATTTCTTACACTTAAAACCTGTTTGCCACTTTCTTTTTTTATCTTAAAATTTGTTTTAAATGTTGTTAAATCATATTTATTTGGAGCTTCTATTTTAACCATTCTCTCAATTTGCTTTAGTTTAGACATAGCCATTTTCGCCTTTGTTGGTTTTGCTTTAAATCTAATTGCTATATCATTTAGCCTTTTTATCTCTTTTTGTTGATATTCATAATCTTTCAATTGTTTCAAATAATTTTCTTTTTTCTTATTTTCAAAAAATGTATAATTTCCTGAATACTTCGTAATTGCTCCATATTCTATTTCATAAACTTTATTTACTATCCTATCTAAAAACATTCTATCATGTGAGACAATTACAACTGCACTTGGATAATTTTTTAAATATTGTTCTAGCCATTCTATAGCTTTTATATCTAAATGGTTGGTTGGCTCATCTAGTAGAAGTATGTCTGGTTTACTAAGCAATAATTTTATAAATGCAATTTTTGTTCTTTGTCCCCCTGAAAATTCTCCTATTTTTTTATATTTATCTTCCTTAGAAAAACCTAATTTGTTTATTGCTGTTTCGTATTCTTTTTTATATGTATATCCACCTAAAAATTCATATCTATCATTTGCTTTAGAAAATTCTTTTACTAGCTCTTCTGAAGAATTATTTTGCATTTTTTCTACTAAATTATTTATCTTTTTTTCTAAATCTAATATAGGCTTATAAACTTTTAAAATTTCATCTATCATTTTAACATTATCATCTTCAAATTCTATTTGCTTTAAATATCCAATTACAGGATTTCCTTCTTTGTAGATATTAAACTTTTCTTCTCCTATACCTTCTTCTAGTAATTCATTATTAACAATTGCCTTTAATAAAGTAGATTTGCCACATCCATTTCTACCTACTATCGCAACTTTTTCGCTTCCTTTTACTTCAAAATTTATTTCTTCTAAGATAGTTTCTGCTCCATAAGATACAGAGCCATTTGTTATTCTATAATTCATTTTTATCATCCTTATATTTTTATTTTGTTATACTTAATATATATTTATATTTTAGATATATCTTTTCCATTGTGTTTGCATAAATTCTAACATATTTTACTTATTTTATCAAAAAAACTCACTATAAAAATAGCAAGTTTCTAAATTTTTATATTTCTATTTCGTCACTTTTTACATTATCTACAATTGCTGTAATCATTCCACATTTATTTGCTCCATGAATATCATTAATAATATCGTCACCTATAACTAGTACATTTTCTGGATTTAGGCCCATTTTATTACATGCATCTAGAAAATACCTTTTTAATGGTTTCTTAGCAAATCCTATATATTCAATTCCATTTTCGTTTGCAAAGCCTTTTACTTGTTGATCATATCCATTTGACAGTATTAACACCTTAAATTCTTGCTTCATAAACTCAATCCATCTTTTATTACATGTTGGAATATTCATCATATTTTTTCTTAACGTTTCATCTACATCTAAAATTAGCCCACCTATTCCATACGTAGATTTTAGCTTTTTTACCAGTTCTAAATTAATTTCATCTACTTGATTTAATGCTAAATTTGGTTTTATAAATCTTCTTAATCTATGACTTATTGCACTATATATTTTTTGTTCTACTAATTGTAATATTTGTTTATCTGATTTCATCTTCTACGTCCTTTTTATAACTATCATTTTTCTATTTTTTCTATTTCCTCTTTAGTTAGATCAGTAACAACCTTTTTCCTCCATTTTTTTCTGGATTACAGATAAATTTTAACCAATTTTCTAATCTTTTATACTTTCCTTTTTTGGTTATTATTTACTTTTAACTTCTTTAATTCTATTATATGAATTTCTAATTTTTCTGTCAATATAATTCCTGAATATTCATCCTCTCTTATATAATGATAATAATATTTTACTTTTAGTACTTTTTCTTTTGCATATATAATCCCCATTTATTTATAATAATAGTATCATACTGATTTTGCATTTTCTGTCGAATTTTGTTATATATGCAAAAAAGTCAGATTTTTTGCAATCTAACTTTTAGTTTTAAAAATTCTTTTCTATAATAAAAATTATTTACTTTTTTTATAATGATCATAGTAGATTATCAACATTCAAAACCATTAAATAAAAGTGCACTTAATAAAATTTGTTGAATGTGTTAAATATTAAAATATTTAACAATTGCTTCAACAATTTTTTCGGAAGCATGTCCATCTCCATATGGATTTGATGCTTTACTCATTTTATCATATACTTCTTTTATCAGTCAGCAATTTTTTTGCTTCACTATAAATTACATTTTCATCAGTACCAACTAGCTTCGATGTACCTGCATCAATACCTTCGGGTCTATCGGTTGTATCTCTTAAAACAAGTACAGGTTTTCCGAGTGAAGGTGCTTCTTCTTGAATACCTCCTGAATCAGACATAATCATAAAACTTTTATTTTGAAAATTATGAAAATCCAAAACTTCTAGTGGCTCAATTAATCTTACTCTTTTATTTTCTTGTAACATTTCATTGGCAATTTTCTTATTAACGGATTTTTATGAATTGGATATACAACTTTAATATCTTCAAATTCATCAACTAACCTCTTAATAGCTTTGAATATATACTTCATGTTTATAGTTTTTATTCACTGTTGTAGCCATTGCATCAATTGCAGTATTTCCTGTAACATAAATTTTGTTTACTTAAATTAGTCGGAGCAAAATACATATCGGTCATACAATCAACCATTTGTCTATTCATTTCTTCTGGCCAAGGGCTGTATTTATCATATGTTCTAAGTCCAGCTTCTACATGACCTATTGCAACTTGATTATTAAAATGCTGCCAAAGATCCTGCAAATGTTGTTGTAGTATCTCCGTGAACTAAAACAATATCAGTTTTACATTTTTTTTATAACATCTTCTAGTCCTTGTAAAGCTCTCGTAGTTATACTAGCCAACGTTTGACCTTGCTTCATAATATTTAAATCATAATCAGGTTTAATATCAACTATTTTTAATACCTAATCTAACATTTCTCTATGTTGTGCTGTAAGAGCAACAATTGACTTTACTTCTTCTCTTTTTTCTAATTCTTTAATTAGTGGTACCATTTTTATAGCTTCTGGGCGCGTTCCAAAAACGCTCAATACTTTAATCATCTTTTTCACTTCTTTCTAAACTTTTTAATTGAAATATTAAACTAATAGTCAATACAAATTCACCAATTGGTGCTGCAATACTTACACCATATATCCCATATAATTTTCCTAATAACATATTACTAACAATTATTGCCATGCACCCTATTGCAAATGCTTTACTATAATTTTTCTGTTTACCACTTGCAACTAACATTTGTATTCCTATAAAATTATTAACAATTGCAAGTAAAAATTGAATTACCAAAGGTATAACTATAATTGAATAATTTGAATATTCAGCTCCAAATAATAAATTAATAATAATTTTATTAAAAACTATTATTAATATTGAAAATATTCCAAACATAAAAAAAATTGGTATTCCAATTTTTTTCCCACTTCACCACCTTTAGAAAATTCTTTACTAACGAATGGGTAAATTGCTTGAGATATTGGAGAAAAAAGCATAGTAAGTATATAAGGAATTTTATAAATAGCCGAAAAAATTCCTGTAGTCGAAGCAGTAGTATATATTCCCAATATTGTTACACCAAATCCACTAAATATCTTTGTCATTGCTGAAGATGCAAAAAGATAAATTCCATCTTTAAATTCTTTTATCATATCATCAAATTTTGCAAATTTAAATTTTAAATTATATTTTTTTCTAGCAACAATCATACTTATTATACTAGATAATAATAAAGAGCACAATATAAATATATATCATTTGGTTTCTTAACCAATAAAAAGATTAATATAACAGATATAATTCTTGATGTTACATTAATAATTGTAATAAATTTCATATCTTGTTTTCCTTGGAATAACCACGTTAGTTGAAATGTTGTTCCAATAATCATAATAAACAAAATCAATATGCTTATATATGTTTGTAAACTAAATGCAGATATTACATTGTAGTTCCTATACCATCTTTAAATGATATTTTATATGTATTATTTTCTTCCAATTCTAATAAAACATAATGGCTGTCCTTATGCTTTCTTCTTTTTGGTCTTTCCACCTTTGTACCTCCGATCAACTTAAATTTTTTTAATTGACCAAAGTCGGTGGACTTCTATACCTATAATTCGCCTTTAATTAGAGATGAGTATTCATCCCAGTAATTATGTATTCTTTTATTATAATAAATAATGTAGTAAATAAAGTATAGTGTGTAATGGCTCTCATAAGTCGAATACCTCCCTTATATAGAGCTAATGCCATTAAGATCCATCACAAAAAAGTTATCTTCTTTTGTGCCTCCTAATTAGTCCATTACTTAACCATCTTATTCTTTTATACCCTTTATTCTTTCATATATCACAATAGCTTACTAAAGGCTTGTGATGTATTATATATTCTTTTTCTTATAATTTCACTACTTTGGGGCAAATTTATTGATTTTTTTCTTTAAAAATCAGCAAAAATAAAAGAATATTGTCGAAAAATGGCGATATTCTTTAACACAAAAATATATATTTATTTTTTTATCTTTTTTATTGTTTCTAATAAAAAAGTTTTGTTATCTTTCAAATAAAGCAATATTGAAATAAGTGTAATAATTAATGAGAGTATTTTTATTCTCATATAATATAAAGTTACACAAATTATTAATATAATTACATACTTAACTATCATTTTCCAATATAGTTTTACTTTTATGTATTTTTGAACATCAAAATATCTATATATCATCATTACAAAATATGCAATTACAGTTGAAATACATGCTGCATATAATCCTATCTTTTTTATAAAACATATATTAATAACAATATTAATAATTGCAGAAATAATTGTAGTTGAAGCAACTTTTTTAGTCATCTTATTTGCAACATATACTCCACCTAATAAACCTACAAGTACACTAAAAATATTTCCTATTAATAATATGGGAATATAATTATATGCTTCATTATAATTTTCACCAATCACAATGTTAAAAACCAATGGCATTAAGCCAATAATACAACATAATGCCATAATAAATAAACAAAATATTTTTGACATCATTGATGAAATAAAATTACTAGCATCGTCATCTTTTATATGTAATGATATTGTTTCTTGCCATGATAAATTGAATATCGAAAAAATACTATTTAAAACATTAGAGAACTTACATGATATAGCATATACGCCATTTGCTGCTGCAGAAATAAAATATACAATAATTGTCCTATCAGATACATTTACAATCCACCATGATAACACGTTTGGAATCATAGGTACTGAATATATTAAAAGTTCTTTCAAACATTTAGTATTATTTTCTTTAATTTTTAGATATTTAAATACTTTTTCTTTTTTAAATAGATATACACTTCCTAAAATATTGGAAACAATACTAGCTATCAGAATACATTTAGCATCAAAATTAAATATAAGAATTAATATAAAGTTCATTATTAAATTACTAAATGCTGATATTATACTTGATATTGAATATGCTTTATTATCACCATTTCCCCTTGCTATAGATAAGAAATACATATTAATAATCATAGCAATTGTATTTAAAATAATTAATAAATAATATTTAATATTTATAACTTTTCTTATAATAAGCATTATTGCAGTACTTATAACTAGAATACTAATTACAAATACAAAAGATGTAGTGATAATTTTCTCTTTCTCTTTTTCTTTTTCCTTTTCTCTGCAATCTACTAAAAATCTAAAAACAGCACTATCAAGTTGTAATAATAACACCGGGGCAATTATGCTAATGTATGTTTGTATTAAATCTACATATCCATAATTATCTGTAAGCAATTTATAAGTATATAATGGCAAAAGAATAAAAGAAACTAATTGTGAAGAAAATTTGCCTATAAATAATATAATAGTATTTTTTATATATTCATTCTTTTTATTCATTTTTTTCCTTTCTTTTTAAAAATTTTTTTATAAATATTCTACATTTAAATGGGAAAATTAATTTTAAAATATTTTTCAGTTTTAGTTTTAAGTTCTTTTCTATTTTTATTTCATTATTATATAGATTATCGTATTTATCATATATATTTTTTCGCTCATTTGGATATAAAGTTTGTCTTCCCAATGCTTTATTTATTGTTTTCTCTTTTTCATAAGAAATTTCTCTATATAAAATATCGCTTTCTAACATATCAAATAATTTTTTTGCTTTTTCATTATTTACAATAACAAGAGAAGAAGATAATTCAGGATAAAAGTCATAGTAAAGTTCCCAAGAATTAACATCCCCTAATGTAAAATCACCAATTCTTTTACTTTCTTTATATTTACAATCATAACATGATAACCTAAAATTTCTTTCTTTTAAAAAGTCATCATAAAAAATATCTTCATTTGCAAAAAAATATTTATTTTTTTTGCCTATGGTTAATTTACCTCTAAAACCACATTTATCAAACAATGATTTGTTTCTAAACCTATATTTTTTAAGATTATTATTATATTTTTTTGATATATAATTATAATACTTTTTAAATATTCCTGGACTTGGTACTCCGTGACATATTAAATCACATGTAATTAAATTTTTTTGTAAATCTTTATTGCAATAATTTTTTATAGCATTAACTTGACAAGGTGTCCCTATAAATAATACATTCCTATCTTTTAAATCTACATTTATTTTAGAAAAAATGTTAATAATATTGCTTTGAACATATTTAGAATCTTGTATTTTATTTAATTCTTCTTCTTTGTCTATTCTTATATGATTTACATTTCCATCCTCATCCATTGCACAGCCATAAACTATTCCATTTAAATTTCTAATTACATATTTAGATATAACTGTTGCAAAACCTCCAGAAGCACTATTTTTATAAATAACTTTATCTTTAGATATTACCATATAAGCTTTTGTATTAAATTCATTATCACTTATATTAAATTTATTATTTTGATTTATAGGGCATTGTCTTAAACATTTGCCACATTCCTTACATTTATCCTCATTTATTATTGGGTATAAAAAACCTTCGTCATTTTCAATAAATTTTATTGCATTAAATGGGCAAATATTTTTACATAATCCACATCCACAACATTTATCACTAATTACATTTATATTATTGTTCACTGAAACTATCTCCTATCCATTTTTTTGTGTCATTAACAATTTTCTTTAACTTTTCATAATATTCAAAGTTATTGTCTTCTAAATTAATTGTTTCAGCATCTTTTTTATTTTTAATGATTTTTTCAGATATTTGAATTTTATTCAAATAATCTTTTGTTCTGACTGGATTTTTATGATTTTCTAATGCTATAAATTTTTTCTTAAAATTGGTTGAAAATATTACACCATGATATGAATTAGTTATAACAAATTCAGCATTATCAAATAATGAAATAAAATCATTTGGTGTTGCACTTACAATATTTCTATCTATATATTTCATTTTAAACTTATATGGTGTTATAAGCCATATTGGTAAATTTAATCGTTTTCTTAATATTTCTAATTCTTCAGAATATGTATTTAAGTTAGCATCAACAATATACATTAAAATATATTTAGAATTTTGTTCATTGTATCTATTTAATGATTTTAAATCATTAATCCATTCTTCATGGCTTAATAATAATGTAGGATCAGTAGAAACAAAAATCTCATTTTCTATTTCACTTTGTAGTTGTTTCTTTAAACTTTCTTCTCTTACAGAAATTGCATTATATTTGTTTAAACACCTTACAATATTTTTTTTATCACTTCCACTAAATTTATAGCTACCGGCACTAGAAGAAATTGAAATTTTTTTTGCTTTATCTGAAAAATCAAGCAAATAACTTGTGTCTAATGCATTAAAAATAACAGGATTCCATATTTGATCACTACCGGATACCAATATATCATAATTAGATTCAGTTAATTCTTCAATATTTTTATATTTTTTATTTGATTTTATTAACGAATTACAAAAATGTTTAAATCCACTTTTTAAATGTCTATTCTTACCCAAAAAGACAAATTGAATGAATTTTTTAATTATCTCTTTTAAATTACCACTAAAAATGAATGGAAGCGTTTTTTTCATTTTTGATTCATATTCATTTTCATAATTAATTAATTCTACATTTTCATAACCTAAATTTTTTATAAATTTGTATGTCGCATATGCTTGCAATACTGCACCATAATTATAGCAATTAAACAGTGTCATAATTCCAACTTTTTTTTCTTTCTTCATTCTTTACTCTCCTTTTTGATAATTATATTATCATTTATTAAATATTTAATATTATATCCTATTGTTAACAACAAAAATAAATTCGCTGTTATATCAAAAGTGTCAACTAACAACATAATGTATAAGACAAATAAGGAAAATGCAATTATTTGAGAAATAAAGTTTTCTCTATTGTTATTTAATCTTTTGAAAACTTTAAAAACAATTATAATATATATAATTATTCCTATAATCCCCGCTTGTAACATTATATTTAAAAAATAAGAATGCGAATGATATGCAGATATAAGAGCTATCATTGTATTTGACTTTTGAACTCCAATTCCTAAAATTTTATGTTCTGAAATTATTTCAATTACTTTATCCCAAATCAATGTTCTAGAACTTAAAGTTAAGTCTTTATGTAATACGTTTACAATTATATACTTAAATAAATTTTGCAATCTAAATATCACTAAGGTAAAAAATAATATAATTACTGTTGGAAAATATTTATTTACAAGCTTTTTCTTTTTAAATTTATATACTAATATATAGAAAATTATAAAAAGTGTTTCTGCCACAAGAGCTCCAGCAGACCAAAAATATAAAAATGTAATATATGTAGCTAAAAAATAAATATATGTAAATTTAGTAAACTTTTTATTAATTAAATAATCATATATTGCAATAATGCATAATCCTGGTAGATATGTAAATGCAAAACGATTATCTATACCAATCAAATATATAGGTGTCTTTAAATATTCTGTTTGAGCTATCCCATTTGGAAAGACAACAATAGATATCGTATTCAGTATAAGTAAAGCATAAAAATATATAGATAATGCTTTTAAAAATTCTAGTTTATTCTCTTTCAAAAATAAATTTGCCAGTAGTACTATGCCAATATTTAAAGATAAATCCGATATTACTTTAAGCATACTACCTTCATTTAAAAAGGTGGAAATCATTAAAATACCATAAAAAAGCCAAATTAATATATCAAATTTATTTATTTTCATTTTTTTTATATAAATTATAAAAAGAAATGTAAACACTGCTATGCTCATTAATGTATAAATATAATTTATATAATAAAATGAAGTTAAACAGTCTGGCTTATAAAAAGGAAATAAAAGTAAAATTATCAAAAAAATTTTATTTGTGTTTAATTTCGGTTTATTAATCTTCATATATTATTTTCCTTTCATTTAATAATACTTAATTAATCAAAGAATCGAAAATATTTTCTATTTTTTTAGTCTCATTTTTCAAATCATATCCACTTTCTATCAAAGATTTAATAATTTTATTATCTGTTCTACCTGAAATAGTATAATTATTTCTTTTTTCAATAATTTGATTACACCATTCATTATGATTTTCTAATTCTACAAAAGATACATTTCCTGTTATATTAGATTCTTCTGTAATATTTTTAGAAAAAATACATTTAAGTCCTGAGGTTTGTGCCTCTATACCGACAATTGGTAATCCTTCAAATATAGATGGCATAATAAATAAATCCATTGCTTGATAATAATCATATATATTTTTTTTCGCTTCTAAAAATATTATTTTATCAAAAATCCCAATTTCTTTGCTTTTACTAATTATTTGATTTTTTAATTCACCATCACCAATTAATAACAACTTGAAACTTTTATCCTTTTTTAACAATTCAAAAAAGATATCTAGTAATTCTGTGTGGTTTTTTTGTTCATTAAATCTTCCAACATGTCCAATTAAAAATTGATTATCATTTAACTTTAAATCTTCTCTAATTTTTTTCCTAATATTTTTATTAAATAGAAACATATCACTTTCGATTGCATTATTTATAAGAACGACTTTATCTTTTTTTAATTCTTTCTTACCATACATCCATTCTGCAGCCAATTTAGAACATGCTAATTTTTTGTCTGCCATTTTATTTAAAGTTCCTCTAAATAAAAGATGTTGAAAAATTTTTTTATCACTTCCATTATGACTATGAACAACAATTTTAACATCCTGTATATATTTTTTGGCAGGTAAAGCATAAAGAAAAGAACTAGCTGTTGATAAACACATATAAATTACATCATAATTATTTTCTTTGTATATTTTTACTAATGTTCTGTAAGCCTTAAATGGATGTCTTTTTAAATTTTCTACTATAAAAATTTTATTATAATTATTTTTAATTCTTTCAGCATTAATCCCAGTAATGTCATCTTGAACAAGTAAATCAACTGTAAATTTTTTTTTATCAATATATTTTAATAGATTAGCAATATATGTTTCTACTCCGCCAATCATAGAGGAATAACCCAAAATTAAAACTTTTTTCATTTTAATTTTCACCTCCAATATTTTTTAACTCCTCTATTTTGCTCATTGCAGATTTTATTACATCATCCATGTCATAATATTTATATTCAGCAAGTCTTCCTCCAAATATTACTTTTTTTTCATTTTTAGTAAGTTCTCTATACTTATCTGCTAATTCGTTATTCTTATCATCATTAATTGTATAATATTTTTCCATTCCTTCTTCATAATCTGCTGGATATTCAAATGTAACTACTGTTTTAGGACTTGTAGTATCAAATTCAAAATGTTTATGTTCAATTACTCTCGTATAATTTGCTTCATGTCCTGTATAATTTACTACTGCATTTCCTTGATAATTAGATTGATTTAGTATTTTAGTATCAAATCTTAAACTTCTCCAATCAAGTTTACCTAGCGAATAATCAAAATATTCATCAATTGGACCTGTATATACAACTTTATCAGCAATGGAATCATAATACTCTTTATTATCAAAATAATTAGTATTTAATTTGACCTCAATACAATCAAGCATATTTTCAACTAATTTTGTATAACCACCAATAGGTATTCCTTGATATTTATCATTAAAATAATTATTATCATATACTAATCTAACTGGTAATCTTTTAATAATAAATGCAGGTAAGTCTTTACAATCTCTATTCCATTGCTTTTCAGTATATCCTTTAACTAACTTTTCATATATTGTTCTACCAACTAAAGATATTGCTTGTTCTTCAAGATTTTGTGGTTCTTTCCCTTCCATTTCTTTTCTTTCTTCATTAATGTGTCTTAATGCATCTTGTGGTGCAAAAACATCATCCCATATTTTAGCAAATGTGTTCATATTGAAAGGCATATTGTATATTTCATTACCAAATCTTGCAACTGGTGAATTTGTATATCTATTAAATTCTACAAATGAATTAACATAATCCCACACTTCTTTATAATCTGTGTGAAAAATATGAGCTCCATATCTATGTACTTGTATTCCTTCAACTTCTTCAGTATAAATATTTCCAGCAATATTTGGTCTTTTTTCAATAACTAATACTTTCTTTCCATCTTTTTTTGCCAAATTTGCAAATGTTGCACCAAATAAACCAGATCCAACAATTAAATAATCATATTTCATAATTTATCTCCACCAATTTTTTTTAATACTTTTATTATAAATTTATAATTTAATTTTACTTTTAATTTTGACTTTAAATATCCATATTTCCATCCACTATTATATAATCCTTTTTTTATATTTAAGTCAGATGAAATTAACTTACAATCATTCTTTATATCACTATAACAGAATTTTGAAAATTCATTAACATCAATCCTATTTGGATTGTCAATAAAATCCATAAATCTATTTAAACTATCTGTCTTAAATTTTTCTTCATCTAAAACAAATCCATATTCTTTCCAATTTAAAATGAAATCAATTATACCTTTATCAATATCATTAATAGCTTCTTTGCTATAATCATCAAATTCAATTTCTTTTTTTATAGGCTCAACTATATTATTATTTTTTCTATACCCAATTGTGCTTCCATCAACACATTGAAATAAATTTTCAATCAATAGAGGATTGTCCATAATTGAATAACTAAATGTAGTATTTAATTTTATAAATGAATGACTCTTTTCTAATTCTTTTAACATCAAGAAATAGTGCCCATTTAATTCAAAATTAATATTATTATTATCTAGAAATGTAATAAGGCATTTTTGCATTGTTCCATTCCATCCAATATCAACTATTGAGAATTTTTTTTCAACTTTTTCTTGTTTTAAATACTCTAATGTAATTTCATTAACTTTATTGCTTTCTAGTTTTAATGCATAATTAATCTTGTTATATAAATCGTCATTTTTTAAAAATGAATATACATTTTGATTTATATCAATTTCATTTAAATCTAAACTTAAATTTAAATATTTAATTGTATCTCCTAAAGTTGAATTTTTCTTAATAGTAAAATATTTTAAAATGCTATTTAAATCATCAAATTTCATATATTTAAAATTAGACATTGTAATAGCCCTTCTGGAAATATATAAATAATTTGTATTAAATCTTTCATTATATAAAATATCAAAAACACTTTTATATATTTTTCCTTCTCTCGCAAAAAAATATATATCATTTACATTTTCATTTTTAAATTTTATTTTTAACCATTTAGCAAATTCCAATAACACTGGTCCTAGAATTGAATATCCTAAACTATAAAAATATTTATTGTTATTTCTTAATGATAATATTGCTTCATAATTATCATTATTATTTTCTACTATATTTTTTTTAATTTTAAAAGCACCTATTCCTGCTTTTTTAGCTCCAATATAATCCGCTCTTAATGAATCTCCAATATGAAGTATTTTATTTTTGCCATATTCAGGAATAAATTTAAATAGTTCAGAGCTATTTTTATTACAGTTATACTCACAAGAAACAATTATATTTTCTATCTCATAAGAATTATTTTTTAAAATCCTCTTTAAGATATCAGAAGACAAATACATATCACTTACTGCATATATTTTTTTATTTTTTCTTTTACAATAGTCATATATTTCTTTCATATTAGAGTTAGAAATACAATATTCTACTTCTGTTAAAATTTCTATTTCTTTTAGAGAGTCACATTCATCCTTAGAATAATATTTTTTCATATTGTCATATATATCAGTAAGAGTTGCAATATGATCTTTTATTTCATTTTCACTTGCTATTCTCTTCATTTTAAAAGATGAAATTTTTTTACTATAAGTTTCATTGTATTTTTTTTCTACAATATCAAATATTTGTTTTGGACTATTTACTACTCTTTTTATCAAAGTATCAAATATATCAAAACTTATAACATCATATTTATCAATAATTTTATATATTTTATTATTTTCCATGAACTTCCTTTTCCTTTAATTTAATAAATAATCCAGGCAAAATTCTTCTAACTACGCTAACTATTCTTCCAAAAAACATAGAAATACTTACTGACTTTATTTTCATTGGAAATGTCAAAATTTTAAATTTTAATGATAATGTCTTTGCAAGTTTTAAAGATTTTATAGTTTGTTCATCATTTAATATTTCTTTTACTTTACTTCTTTTTTCTTTATATGTTATTTTTTTGTTATCAACTAGTTCTTGTACGCATTGAAACAATCTCCCAGCATAATAACAATTAATTGAATCTATACTATTTTCATCTTTTATATTCCAATGACTATATAATTTTAATATATGATCAAAATGTTCTTTTCTTTTATTAAACATATTCGGATCACTATAATTAATCATAGTTTCAGAGCCTTTTCTTGAACGATACCAATGATATTTTTTCATCGAAGAAGTTACAACTATTCCATTATTCATAAAAAAATCCATATTAAAATGATGATCGTCCCATTTAGTTTTTGGAAATCTTATATTCTCCTTTATAATTCTTTCAGATTTGTATAGTTTATTCCATGGTAAGCTTAAAATACTTTTGTTTAAATATTTATATGCATTTAATCTAAATTCTTCTGAAGTATAAACATTATCATCACAATTTGTCTCATAAGTTACATCTTTTCCATTTTGATAATATTCCATATAAAATCCTGTAATTACTGAATCAGCATTATTTTTTTCAGCTAAATCATACATTTTTTCTAAATAATCTTCTTCAATCCAATCATCTGAGTCAATAAAATACATATACTTTCCTTTTGCTTGGTCAATAGCAATATTTCTCGCCTCAGGTGCTCCTCCATTTTCCTTATGTATAACTTTTAATCTTGAATCTTTTTTAGCATATTCATCGCATATTTTACCGCTATTATCTGGAGATCCATCATCTATTGCAAAAAATTCTATTTCTTTTAATGTTTGACCTAAAACACTTTCTATTGTTTTTGCAACAAAATTTTCTACATTATAAACTGGCATTATAATTGATATTTTTATTTCTTTTTTTTTCCACAAAATTCACTTCTCCTTAAAAAAGTCGGTGCATTATACAATGCATCGACTTCATATATTCACCCAAATCACCTATTGTATAATCCCCAATATAATTCCTTATAGAGAGATAATACAATGTTTTCATTAATTAACTATTATCATCTTGTTATGTTTCATCACTCTACTTATAATAATTTTCTCTTAATATATAATAAATTGTGATGGTATTTCGCTCTAACGAGAAAATTCAAGTTTTATTATATACTATTTCATTTAATTTTTCAACAATTTTGGGCAATTTTCTGCTAAATTTTGTTAATTTTTATCAACTTTATGTGTATTCGTTAACATAAGTCAATTATATCACAATTTCTTATATTTTTAGCAGTTAATCATAAATTAATTTAATTTTACATTTTTGTATGTACAATGCTATTTCTTTTTAAATTTAGAAATAACCTTTTTAATTTTTAAATATAAGATTCCAATACCTATAAATAATTTAATTAATGCTTTTATCATTTAATTTGCCTTAAAATAATTAAATTGAGATGATTTGTTCCATTCATAAGAACTCCATAAATCTATACCATCTCTTGCAGGGTCTACAATAGTAACATTATTACCACTTACTCCTGTTATTGCTACCCAATGCTGATTACCTGGAGTTGCTCCCTTTACTTCAATAGTAAGATAATATCCTTGATTAAAGTATTGAGTAATAAGTGCTAATTTTTCACTTCTTGATTTATCTCTTAAATTAACATTGCCACCATATTGAAAATTAGGTACTGCTTTTGTTACTCCTGCATATTGCAAATTACCATTACCATCAAAAGCATTATTATCATTTAATGCCTCTAAAAAAGTTCCAGGATTAAATGGATTAATCGTTGTATTACAACCAGACTTTTCAATTAAAATAGCAATTGATGTTACTAAACAACCTGTTTGTCCAAGTGTACTACTAGTATTACCTATTTTAATATTAGACCAACTTTGTCCAGATTGCCTCCAAGTAGTATATTCTCCAGAATCAATGCTACCATATATTGCTCCATTCCATAAACTTGCATACTTATTACTAGATAATTCATTATATTGTTTTATCTGTGCTGAATTAAAGCTGTACTCACTTTTCATCTGTTCTGCTGTTTTAAAATTAATAGTTATGTGTAATACTCTTTTCTCAACTTGTTTTGGTAATTCATCAGTATTAATTCCTTGTTCTGTTACACTTTCTGTTTTAACTTCTGATGATAAACTATTCATATCCCAGAATATCTCTTTAACTATTTTCTTTTTTGATTCATCCATAGTTATTACTTCTTGTTCATTTATACCTTTTGATTGTTTAATTGTATAAACAAGTAAAATATCTTTCCAAGAAGCCATACTGCCCTCTAATACATAATCATCGTGAGGATTACTATCTTGAATACTTTGTAATTTATCTGCAAATTTTTGATTACATTCTGCAACTACATCTTTCATAGTTATTGAATTACTACCAGTTTTTTCACTAGATAAAAATATACCAAAAATAGAACTGCAAAGTAGTCCAACTAAACATACAACTAATATTATTACAACTGCTCCCCAACCTCCTGCAACAATTGCTGAAACTAATGCTTTTGTTCCTGCTATTATTCCTTTAATTGCTGATATAGTTGCTTTTATTGCTAACTTTATTCCCCTTTAGCAGTTTGCCTTTGCCGTTTCTTTTGCAACCTGTAATGCTTTCTTACTCGCTTTTGCACTTTCCTTTGCTACTTTTTGAGATTTAATAGCAACTTCTTTGCTAGTTTTTACAGCTGTTTTCCCACTTTTAATAGTGTTCTTTCCTGTTTTAATTGTTCCTTTACTTGTTTTAACTGCTTGTTTTTCTAATCTTTTAGCAAGTTGCTTATCTTTAAATTCTTTTATTTTAACTTTAGTTTTAATTGCCGTATCTTTAAGTTTTTCATTTGCTTTAATTACATTGTCTTTTGTTTCATACAATGATTTCTTTCCATATTTATTAAATTCAGTAGCAACGGTACTAGCAGTTATACTACTATCACCTGTTATTTTATTGCTACCATAATCAATAGTATTTTCTTCATTACTATTTTGAGGAGTATTTTCTTTTACTTTTTCTTTTGTACTAACTAAATTGTCTTTAATATTTTGAGTACCAACTACTGCTTTATTTAAGTTTTTTATAGTTTTAGGTTTGGAATCTCTTGTTTTAATATCTGCCAATACTTTTGCACCTACTTCCTTTAATTACCTTCTCCTGGTTTAGTTGTCATCAATTTAGTAAGTCTGATATACTAAGAAGTTTTGCAAGTTCTAATCTATCTGTACTTGCTTGATCTAACATTACAATAAATTCAGAGTTTGCTAACATAGTTCTTGCAGTATGACTTTGTAATAGTTCATCAACATTTTGTGTTATACCAGTACAATATGCTCCGTATTTTCTAACTCTTTTCCATAAAGTAAATAAGAAATTAGCAGAATATTCGTATTGAAATAATAGATATATTTCGTCAATAAAAATAAATGTATTTCTACCTTTTTGTCTATTCATTGTTATTCTATTTAAAATGCTATCTAAAACGACTAACATTCCTATTGGTTGTAATTGTTTTCCTAAATCTAATATATCATAACAAAGTAATCTATTATTAGTATCAACATTTGTATTCTTTGCAAAAGTATTTAGACTTCCATCTGTAAATAATTCTATTGCAAGTGCTATTTCTTTTGCCTCTGGCTCTGTCTGTCTTAATAGTTCTTCTCTAAAATCTTGTAATGTTGGTGGAGTTCCCATATAATTTCCTTGTTGAAAATGTCTATAAACAGAAGCAGTACATCTATCTATGATTGACTTCTGTTTTGGACCTAGATTACTTCCACCAATTAATTGCTCACATAAAGATAAAATAAACTCTGATTTTAATATTACAGGGTTTGCTCCATCTCCATATTCACTACTCATATCCATTGCATTAATATGATTTTCACTTGTTGCTGATATATGAATAACCTCTCCACCTAAAGCATTTATTAATTCTTTCTGGATCTATGATAATAACATCTGCATTAGGATCACGAAGTATTACTGATACAATTTCATTTTTACCAGTAAATGACTTACCACTACCACTTACACCTAAAATAAAAGAATTACCATTCAGTAATTCTCGTCTATTTGCTATTATCATATTTTTACTTATTACATTTTGTCCATAATAAATACCATTTTCGTGATTTATTTCTTGTACTCTAAATGGCATAAATACTGCTAAACTTTCAGTAGTAATTGTTCTTAAAGTATCTATTTTTCTAACTCCAAAAGGCATTGTAGTATTAAGTCCGTCCATTTGTTGCCATTTTAATATTGCAAACTGACATAAATGTTTTCTAGCAGTTGTAAGCAAACTTTCTGTATCTCTTGTTGTTAAGTCATCTAAAAATTCTTTTGATTCAATTCTTTGTTGTTCCATATCATAAGGAATGACTGCACTAAAATTGTTACTAGATTTTTGTCTTCTCTGCCAGTTAGTAATATTAGTTTCTACACCTAATATTCTATTTTCAACTTCTCTTACTGCCTCATCCATTGGTATTGGTACAACATCAATACTCATCATTAAATTTCTATTTAAGTCAGTTAATTCTGCTACCATATTATCTTTAATATAACTAGCATATTCTTTTAAGAAAATAACTCTACCATACTTTTTACCCATTTTAAAATAATCATTTTTAAATTCCAAAGTATCTGGACATATTGTATCTTTAAAACTATGTCCTTTTCTCATTGTTTTTATTAAATCAAAACTAAAAGCATTTTCTTCTCCTGCTCTATAAAAATCGTGACAAAGTCTTAATCTATCTACTGCGTCTAGTTCTATATATTTAGAGCCTAAACCAGAAAAATGAGAAATTAAATCACTACCAATTCTAGCAAAATAATTTCTCGTCTCATCAACACTCTTTTTATTTATAGGTATAGTTATAAACTTTTCTTGTATAATTCCATTCGCTCCTGTTGCTTTATCTAAAAGCATTTTATTATATTCTTTTCTGTAATCATCAAGTCTATCTTCTGCAAGTGGTAAAAGAATAGTTTTTTCAAAATCAATTTTATTTAATCTTCTATTCAAGATTGTTATTTTAGTTGTTGCTCCTGTATCAAAAGAATTAAGTAGTTCTGAATATTCTAAAAACATTCCCTCTTTATCTGACCTAGAGGCTACTGCATAATTTATATCACTAAACTTATAGCATTTAGAATATTTTTCTTTTCCTACTTGAAATATACCATCTTCCCAAATTCTATTGACAGGTATAATATCTTGCACACCTTTTGGAACAACAAATGCCTCTTTATCTTTTTTAAATAGCATTTTTAATGTTCTCATAAACTAATATACTTCCTTTTCTAGTTTTTCTTTTAGTAATTCATTATAAAAATTAACTGGTTTAAAGGTTAAATGTTTTGGAATTAAAAACTCTGATTTTATCCAAGCATATATAAACTTTTCTGCTGTCATTCCATTGTAAGTAACAAATCCTATTGCTGCACCTAGAATACATACCCAAGATAATGTTTCTATTCCAAAATGTCCTTTTAATAGAAAGTATAATAAAACTGCAATACCACAAGCCATTACAGAAAAAATGAACTGCCTTAATGACAGTCCAAAAAATATACTTTCTGTATAGTTTCTTATTTTTCTATTAATCTTAACTTCCATATTATCTATCTTCCTTTCTTTCAAAAGTCTTAGATAAATTACCACCTTGTAACACTTTTTCAAAATCTTGTTTTGCTTTATCAATGTCTTTATCATAGTAATAAGCATAAGCCCAATCCATCTTGTTGTCTTTAATTCTATAATTAAAAGCAACTACATATTCAGTATATTCCCCTTTACCTCTTTGAACTAATGCAATTGGTTGCTTATTTCTATAACCTAAATCAATTACATAAATACCATTATCTAACATTCTAGTTTTTTCATTTGTGTTTAAATAACCATTTATTAAATCTTGATTATTATTAACCCATTCTCCTAACATTTCATAAGTTGAATGATTAAGATTTTTATATTCTTCGCTTTTCATAAATTGTTCTGCTATACTTGAGCAAATATCATAACTTAAATCGCATTCTGGACTTTCTGATTTTTTAAGTTTATCGTTTAAATAATCATATCCTAAAACAAAAGATATATAAGATATTTCATTTTGCTTACTAAAATAATCCTTTGACATAGATACATTATTGCCACTATATCCTACAAATCCATTTGGTATATCATAATATTTTATTATATCTGGAACTTCCATATATCCATTTTCTAAAGACTTTGTAAATGGAGCAAATAATATAATTTTTTCTACTCCATCACTTGCTAATACTTAAGTATTATTATTGTCTGGATTATATAAAATAAAATCTACTCTCATTTCTTGATTTTCCATATCTTCCATTAAAAAAGATTCAACATCATTTTTAACTTGTTCTACTATCTTATTCATAAGTTATCTCCCTCCCTTATCATTTTCTTTTACTTTATCTTTCTCTAATAATTCTTGAATGGTAAATACTGCTTTATTATCTTCATTATTTACAAAAGTGTTATAGTCAACAAAGTCATTTGGATATTTATCTCCTAACTTAATTTCTTTATTTGTTATCATTGTTCCAATTCTATTAACTATAACGTGCTTTTCAATACTTGCAACATCTCTATCATCATCACTATCTCGTAAGTCATAACAATAAAGTCCCATTTCTTCTAGTTTTAATTTTTCTTCTTTACCTTTAATATCGGTTATTAAATATTTCATATACACCTCCTATAATCCCATCATTTATCTTACTACTCTATCTGACAATTTAATAGTTCCTACCAGAACTAACATATTAAATACAAGTTCTCCTATATATTTCCATACTTGAGTTACTGCTGTTGCGTCAGTATCAATTACTGGTGGTGTTGAGGCAAATAATGAGAAGATTATACAAGCAAGAACTATAATTGTTCCCTCTAAACAAACTGCACAATATGATTTAAGAAAACTTTTACCAACTTGTTGTGTAGGTTCTCCTGCAAAAGTTGATAAATGTATTGGTGCTATTGCTGTATATAAATACAATTAAAAAAATCTTCCATATACGGTCATTATCATAATAAAAGATAAGACTGTTACTACAAGTCCACCAATTAAAGTTACTGTCCATAATGGTACAGATTCAAAAAATCCACAATTTTCTACTGCCGTTATTATTTCATTTGGAAGTGTAGTAGCAGAAGCACTATTAAATCCTGCCGTTGTCATTATTGTTGGATATTACACCTTGAACTATTTTAAATATTGATAAGAGTAAATCCATTCCATAAGTTACTACTATCTTTGCAATAGCGAATCTTATGAATAGTTTTAAAGCATGTTCTGGTTTCTTAACTTCTGTTAATGAGCCACAAGTTTTCATTACTCCAAGATGAATCATCTTCTTTAAATGCTTGAGATAAAACTCCCCAGCCAACATATTTTGATAATATTTCTTGTTCCTCTTTTGTAGCAAATCTATTTTCTTCTTCACATTTCTTTAATACTTTAATTGCCTCAATATTATTACTAAACCTATTTTTAGGTGTATCTACTCCTAAATTATTATCAGTAATTCTATATTGATTTCTATCATTCATACTAATTTCTGGATGAATATCAAAAGTATTAACCTTACTCATTTTCTTTTTAGTAAATTCTGGAACTATTTCTTCTTCAATATTTTCTTGTTCTTCTTCTTTTAGGTATGACAATTCAACTGCTGGATTAAACGCAATAATCTTTTCATCTACTTTGTCTAGTAGTTCTGGAATAAGATTTGTTAGACGAATATATCTTTGAATTTGTCTTGCACTATCTTCACTTGTTTCAGCAAGTAATTTTCTACTATTTAACTTTTGGCCAACTTGTCCAGAAGTTAAATCATTTCTTTTACATTGATGATTAAGTGTTTCTAATTTCATTTTATAAGCAAATGCTCTTTCACTAGGCAATATTTCTTCCCTTTGCATATTACTATCAACCATAATAATAATAGCCTCATCATCTGATAAATCTCTAACAATACAAGGCATAGTTTCTTTAAATGCTAATTCACTTGCAAACTTTCTTCTATGTCCAGAAATCATTTCATATTTACCATCTGCTTTTGGTCTAACAAGTGCAAGTACTAATACTCCATTATCAATAATACTTTCTTTCATCAGTTCCATTTCTTCGTTATCAATAACTTTAAATGGATGATTTGGAAAATCATCCATATCACTTATTTTAATATCAATAATCTTCTCCAATTTAGCATTATCTCTTTGCTCTTGTGTTGTAAATAAATCATCTAGTGTAATCTTTGGAATTTGCATTTTTGTTTCTTTCTTTTCCATTAGATAACACCTCCCTCGCAAGAGATGAATAAGCCTCTGCTACTTTTATTGCTCTTGGTATCTGTGTATCATAAATCTTAATTACATTTCCATAACTCTCTTTTAATTGTGTGTATATATCTTTTGTAAAATTAGTTCTAGTATCTGACAATGTTATTACTATACCATCTAACTTTAGATTAGGATTAATTTGTTGCCTTATCTTCATAATGGTTGATAATAACCGTGTCATTCCTTTTGCTGCAAAGAATTGTGGTTGTACTGGAATTATTACTTTATCTGCACACGCTAGAGCATTAATTGGTAACATACCTAATGATGATTGTGTATCAATTAATATATAGTCATAATTATCTTTGATATTTTTAATTGAATTTCTTAATGTGTATTCTCTACTCATTGCTCCAACTAAAATGGTATCTGTATTTGCTAATTGAATATCACTCGGCAATAAATCTAGATTTTCATTATAATGTTTTATACATTCACTAAAATCTGTTTCTTTACCATTTAAAGTATTTAAGAATACATCATTTATGGAAGTCTTAATTTCTTCATCTTCCCATCCCATATAAGTAGTTAAATTACTTTGTGGATCTTCATCTATTAGCAATACCTTTTTACCTTGACTAGCAAGTGCCTCTCCAAGATTAAATGTTGTAGTAGTTTTACCTACACCACCTTTTTGATTTGCAATAGCAATTACTTCACATTTAGACATTTTTCATCATCTCCTTTCTTTTTAAATATAGCCACCTAAAAAGTGGCATGTGTAATTTTGAAAGGACTTTTAACAAAAAAAGAGCTAGTATTTTACTACTAACTCCTAAAATTTATTTATATAAATTAAATAGAAATAATTTTATCAATTATCTCTATATTATTTAGCTCCATCTCTAAATATTACAACTTTTATTGTAGCAATAATACATTTTATATCTAATAATAAACTACAATTTTTACAATAATAATATTCTAAATCCAATCTCTTCTCATAAGTAGTTGCAGATCTGCCGTGAGATGCCCACCATCCGCTGATTCCGGGACGAACACTTTCATATATTTGATGATTTCCTCTATGTTGATCAAGTTCTCCTTCAACAAGTGGTCTAGGTCCTATTAATGACATATCACCTTTAAGTACATTAATAAACTGTGGTATTTCATCCAAAGATGTTTTTCTTAATATTTTTCCTATTTTTGTTACTCTAGGATCATTTTCAAACTTTTGATTTATATCCCATTCTTTTCTATATTTAGGATCTTTTAATAATTCATTTAAAACTTCGTCTGCATTATAAACCATACTTCTAAATTTATATATATATATAATTTTTCCATTTTTTCCCACTCTTTTTTGTTTGTAAAAAATAGATTTCTTATCTCCCACTGCTATATAACATATTTTTGTCACTAATGATATTGGAATTAACATAAATATTCCAAATATAGAACACAATATATCAAATACTCTTTTTATAATAAAATATGTTATTCTTTCTATTCTAGAAAAAGTTGACTCTGTTTTTTTTAAGTTTATAGGTAATACAACATTTTCTTGAACAGGTATTTCAATAATTTCATTTTGACTTTTTTTGTTTTCTTCCATCTCTAAAACTGTAGATTTTACTGTCATCATTTATGCCACCTCCTTTAGTTCATAGGTGGTTTTATTAAATTCTTTTAATCTTTTATCTTTTTCAAAAAAATTAATAATAGCTATTATTAGTGTTATTGGTATAAGCATAATTGTACCTACTATTCCAGCTATTATATCTATAAGTCTCTTTCCTGTTTTGTTTATTATATTTAAAGCTTTCTTTTGTAATAAATCTTGTTTCTTTTCTGATTTTAGCAATATCATTTCATCTTTATTTAATATAGATATATCTTCTTCAGCAAGATTCATTTTAAATCATCCCCTATATTTATTTTTTACATCCTTTTATTTATATTTTTATACTCCATTTTTTATTTTCGTTCATACAACATCAAGTAGTATTATTATACTAGAATTTTACAGAAATTTCAAGTTTTTATGTCATATTTGTTAAGAATTTAGCCATTTTTAGTGTTTTATATTTATTTACTGCTTATATCTTCTATTTTTTTAAAATCTTCACTACTAATTTTGTCGAATATTGTATTTTTTACAACTGTTGCAATTATTACTCCACATATCACCCCTAATGTATCTATACATACATCTCTTACTTCAGCACTCCTTCCTGGCACAAAAAACTGATGTATTTCATCAGAAGTAGCATATAACATACCTACTATAATGGTTAAAATTATTCTTCTTTTGTTATCCATTTTATATGTATTCATATAATTCATAACAGCAATTCCTAACATCATATATATAGTAAAATGTGCAAGTTTTCTTATTGGCTTTACCATTTTTTCTCCCAGTCGTTTTTTTTCTAATTCATTTAACTTTTTACTTTTTGGATTAATTTTTATTACAGCATTTACTACTTTTCCACTAGTATCTTCAGATTTAGTTGAATTTTCTGAAGAAAAACGAAATATTGTTATAAAAATTATAAGTATTAATATTAGTAATAGCATTCTATTTATATTTATCTTTCTTTTTTGTATCATAGTATTTTAATTCTCCTTATTTTATTTCTTATAAAATTATATACTAGTTATTTTCTTCATACAACTTTTAAAAGTATTTTTCTTTACTTTTTTTTAATTTGTTATATAATGTATAAAAAATCTATTTAGAAAGAAGTTGATAATTTTGTCTAAACATTCTGAAGTAAAAGAAAAAAAGAAAATGGGATTAGTTCCTAAAATTTTGTTAATTATATTTATTGCCATTATAATTTTTGTTTTAGTGGCTGGAGTTTCTGGTTATTTTTGGGCTAAGCACAAATGGGACAAAATGGATTATGTCGATTTGTCTAGTAGCGACATAGAAGTTAATCCAGGTGTAAATGAATCTTTGAAAGGCTATCGTAATATAGTTTTACTTGGACTTGACGCTAGAGAAGATAGCTTTGGAACAGGAAATCGTAGCGACTGTATTATGATTATTAGTTTAAATCAAGAAACAAAAAATGTAAAAATTGCCTCTGTTTATAGAGATACTTACTTAAATATTGATGGTCATGGACTTGATAAAGTTACTCATGCATATTCTTATGGAGGACCAAAACTTGCACTTAGCACTTTAAATAAAAACTTAGATTTAAATATTACAGAATTCGTTGCAGTAAATTTTGATACTGTACACACTGTTGTAGATAGTGTTGGTGGTGTTGATATTAATATAGAACAATCTGAATTAAAATATATAAACAATTATATTACTGCTGCTGATAAGCAATTTGGTACATCTACACAAAAAATCACAACTACAGGAAAGCAAACTTTAAACGGTGTACAAGCTTTGGCTTATTCTAGAATTCGTTATACAGAAGGTGGAGATTATAAAAGAACCGAACGTATGAGAGATGTTTTAATTGCTGTATTTGAAAAAGCGAAAACAATGAGTGTATCAGATCTTAATTCTTTATCAGATACTATTCTCCCTCATGTTTCTACTAATATTAATATTAATGAGGCAATTGGTATGCTTCCACAATTAACAAATATTAATGTTAATGAAAGTATTGGTTGGCCTTACGAAGTAAAAGGCATTACTTTAGATAGATGGTATGGTGTTCCTGTTACTTTGGAAGAAAATGTTTCAAAATTACATAAAGATTTATTTAATGAAACAGATTATAATCCTAGCGATACAGTTAAAAATATTAGTACAAGCATTATTAATAAAACAGGATATAGATAAAATTTAAATAAAATGTGCACATAAATTTTTTAAATATTTATGTGCATTTATTTTATTTTTCAATATTTATGCTTATTTTTTTATTTTTCTTATTTATAAAAAACGACTCTCGTTTCAATCACCTTGTGGTAATCTCTACGAGAGCCATTTTCGGCAAAATCAAATCAACTAATCAAACTCTGGAGATAATATAACGATCTATACCATCGCTTATATAGTACTCCAGCTTTTTTTCCATCTCTTCTTCAGAACACTCAAAACAGTCTAAAACAATAACAGATATTTGTTTGTTGCTTTTCTGTGTTGCAACAGAAAGTACAAGATACTTTGCATACTTTACTTTGCAAAAATTTCTTGTAATTTTCTTTTCTACCCAGTAAATGATGTCAAATGGTCTCGGGTTAAATGCCCCTTGTTCCAAAATGAAATCAAGTGAAGTCGGATCAATAAATAGTCCACTCACTTTGGAAGGACTATACTTAATCCCCAATTTACTGCTAGTTGAAAAAACCAAATCTTTCTGCTTTGCTGCTGTTTTTGTGAGTTTTGAAAGGTGATTAACGGAGTCTTTGATTTCTTTTGCCATTGCCGCTTCTTCCACAGATCTTTCTTTCATCACTTTTAGCGTGTAGTCTAATTGTGCTTCTGAAAGGCCTTGTGTTTTTGCCAGTTCCGCCATTGAAATTATTCTGCCTCTATATTTGAGCCAAAACTCTTCCAACTTTTGGATATCAGCTTTAATTTGCTGATTCGTTCTTCGTCTTTTAGCCATGTGTAATTCCTCCTCCTGGCTGGTCAAACGAACTTCTTACGTACAATGTTACATAGTGTAACTTATTATATTATATAGCATTACACGTATTATGTCAATTTCTTTCTATGTTATTATTTTTTAGCTATTATTTCTCTAGACTTTCTTTTTCTAATTTTATAATTAGTAACCACACATTAAATTTCAATTTTCTACATTAATCTTTTCTAAAACTTTTCTATATAATAAATTTAGATAAATCTCTATTATATAAAAACAGCTCCCGTTTCAATCACCTTACGGTAATTTACACGAGAGCCATTTTTAGCTAAACCATCAAAATCAAATTGCCTCAGGCTTTACTTTCTCAAAAACGCCGTCCCAGCTTCTCTTGCAGTTCAGATACAGAGTTTACGACATATTGGTCCATTTGCAATACTTCAAGCTTCATCAGGTCTTCTTGGTACAAAAAATCTAACACAAGATACTGTTTAACTTCAAGTTTTACATCGAACTTCTGTCGGCTTTTCTCTTCGACAACATAAATGATGTCTCTTCTGTTTGGGGTAAAAAGACCTTGAACAATTACCAAATCCAAAAGCACAGGTTTCAAAAAAAGTCCTGTTAATTTTGGCTGTCCGTAGACCATCCCAAGAGTTGTTTGGTTTGGAAAGGAAATCGTTTGTGTCTTACCTCTTCGCAAATTGCTTTCCAGGCGCTTTACTGAGTCTTTCAGTTCTTCGCCCTGCTTTGCAGACTGGTTTTTCATTACTTTCAGTGTGTACAACAACTGATTTTTTGAAATTTTCAGCAGATCTGCCAATTCTTGCATCGTGCAAATTCTATCTTTGCCCAAGATGCTGTATTTGATGATTTTCCGGATATCCATTTCGATCTCCAGATGAGTTCGTCTTTTAGCCATTGTAATACCTCCTTTTGGCTTTAACGAATTCGGATTACGTACATGTTACATAATCTAATGTAACTTCTTATATTATACACCTTCTTACACATTATGTCAATTTTACTCTTTCTTATATCTCCCCCAAAAATAATAAAAAAGAGCAAAATTTAAATTTACTCTTTCTTAATATATTCTTTACTTCATCACCATTATTACATTCTTTCTGGCATTTGTATACCAAGTAAATTTGCTCCTGTTTCTAAAACTACATTTACCATATAAGTTAAATATATTCTTGCATCTTTTATTTCAGTATTTTCTATCATTATTTGATTTTCTGTATAAAAAACACTATATGCCTTAGCTAAATCTATTAGAAATCTTGCAATAATATATGGTTCATTTTTACTTATTGAAAGTTTAACTATTTCATTAAAACTATATATTAGTTTTAATACTTCCATAGAACTTTTATCTAATAAATTATCTATTTTTACATCTTCAATTTTTGGTATATATCCTGCTTTATTTAGTACACTTTTTGTTCTTACATAAATATATTGAATATAAGGACCTGTTTCTCCGTTAAAGTTTAACATTGTATCCCAATCAAAAATTTCATCTTTAATTCTACTATTTGATAAATCATTAAATATTACTGCGCCTATCCCAACTTTTTTAGCAATTTCTTTTTTATTTTCTAATTCCGGATTTTTTTCTTCTATTATTTTTTCTACTCTTGAAACCGCTTCATTTAATAAATCTTCTAACTTTATAATATTTCCTTCTCTAGTTGACATTTTACCTTCTTTTAGTCTAACCATTCCAAAAGGTACATGTACTAAATTTTCTTTATACTTTTCATTCATGTCTAGTAATTTTGCTACTTCAAATATTTGTTCAAAGTGTAATATTTGTTCATATGAAGTTACATATATTGCTTTGCAGAAATCATATGTTCTTGCTCTATATAATATTGCTGCTAAATCACGTGTTTCATATGTTGTTGATTTGTTTGATTTTATTATTATGCATGGTGGCATATTTTTTTCTTCTAAATCTACTACTTTAGCTCCTTGTGATTCTATTAGTTTTCCAGACTTTTCTAGCATTTCTACTATTTCTGGCATCTTGTCTGTATAAAAAGATTCTCCACATACAGATTCAAATTTTGTTCCTAATATATCATATACTTTTTGGAATTCCTTTAAACTTACCTCTCTAAATTTTTTCCATAACTCTACACAAGTTTTGTCTCCATCTTCTAACTTTTTAAAGTTCTTTCTGCATTCTTCTAATACACTCTCATCTTTTTTACATTCTTCATTAATTCTTACATATAATTTTGTTAATTCATCAATCGGATTTTTATCTATGTTATATTCTTTTCCCCATCTTTTATAGCCTTCTATTAGTTTACCAAATTGAGTTCCCCAATCACCTAAATGATTAATTCCTATAGAATTATAGCCTAAAAATTTATATATATTATATAGAGATTGTCCTATTACAGTAGACCTTAAATGTCCAATATGAAAAGGTTTTGCAATATTTGGAGATGAATAATCTATAACTACGTTTTTATTTTCTCCTTCATTAGATGAACCATACTTTTCTTTTTTTAAATCGAATTCTTTTATTACCTCTCTTGCTAAACTTTCTTTATTTATATAAAAGTTTAGGTATCCTCCTACTATTTCTACTTTTTCTATTAAATTTTTATCTATATCCATATTGTTTTTTAACTCTTCTGCTATTATTGCTGGAGCCTTTTTTAATTCTTTTGCAAGCTTAAAACAAGGAAATGCATAATCTCCCATTTCACTGTTTTTTGGCTTTTCTATGTAATTAGCTAATTCTTCTTTTGAAATATTTGTAACATCTGATATTTTTTTTGCTATCTCGCACCTATAATCTATCATTTTCATATCCTCTTTCTTAACAAAATTATTTTTCACTCATTAATTTTATGTAACTATTATATAGATTAAGCTTATAAAAGTCAACTAAACTTTTATTTTAACCAACTCTATTACACAAATTTTTTATGTTTTAAATTTTTGTTTTAAGAATTTCCTTATATGAAAACATATTTTTAACTCTTATTTATAGTTATATTTTTTCTATTTTAATCACTTTTATATGTTTTAATATTATTTTATAGATTTTTATACATATTATTCATTTTTTGGGAAAAACTAATCTTAAAATTTAAATGGAGTAAATTTGTATATATGAATAGATTTATTAATGATTTTAAAACATTTTTTTTGAATACCTTTGCTTATCATCCTAAAACAAATTACAATTTTACGCTTTCTGAATTTCCTAATACTAATAACTCACCAGAAGATGATTTAAAAAAACCTATTTCTAATGTGTTAGAAAATAATTTAAATTTTATGAAAGTAAAATATAATTCTATGATTAGTAGTGACGTTATTATTAGAGAATTTACTTTAAATGCTAGAAACAAACAATTTGCAGCTTTCTTATTTTATATAGATGGAATGGTTGATCAAAAATTAGTAAACGACTTTATTTTAAATCCCTTAATGCTAAAAAACACTGCTAATAGTTTTGATGGTGAACAGGAAAAAGTAGTTTCAGAAATAACCAATAATAATATTAGAATAAGAAAAGTAAAAAAATTTAACATTATAAACTATATAGATGAATGTTTACTTCCTCAGAATAGTGTAGAAAAAGATAAAGATTTTGACAGTATAATTTCTGGAATAAATTCTGGCAACTGTGCTCTTTTTGTAGATTCAATTAATATTGCTTTTGATATTGATGTAAAAGGTTTTAAGCAAAGAAGTGTCGATAGTCCTAATAATGAAATTGTTATAAAAGGTCCTCAGGAAGGCTTTGTTGAAAATTTAAGGACTAATACATCTTTAATTAGACGTATTGTAAATAATGAAAATCTTGTTATTGAAAACATTGAAGTTGGTAAAATAAGTAAAACAAAATGTGCTGTTTGCTATATGAAAAACATAACCAATAACAATTTAGTTTCAGAAGTAAAATTCAGATTAAACAATTTGGATATAGATTCTTTGCTTTCTACTGGAGAATTAGAGCAGTTAATAACTGAAGATAGTAAATGTGGAATTCCAGTTCTTTTGTCTACTGAACGTCCAGATAGAGCAACTAAGCATTTATTTGATGGTAAAGTAATCATTATAGTAAATGGTAACCCATATGTTTTGATAGCACCTGCTGTATTTATGGATTTTATAGCTTCACCTGAAGATACTAATCTTAATCCATTTTTTGCAAATTTTTTAAAATTTATCAGAGGAATTGCTATATTTTTAACCCTACTTCTTCCAGGAATATGGGTTGGTGTAACTAATTTTCATCAAGAACTTATACCTACAGAGCTTTTATTTTCTATTATGGCTTCAAGAGCAAATGTTCCTTTTCCTGTGATATTTGAAGTTGTTTTAATGGAAATATCTTTTGAGCTTATCAGAGAGGCGGGATTAAGAGTTCCTTCTCCAATTGGACCTACTATTCGGCATTGTTGGTGCTTTAGTTCTTGGTCAAGCTGCTGTAAGTGCCAGCATAGTTAGCCCTATTTTAATAATTATTATTGCAATCACAGGTATTGCATCATTTGCTATTCCAGATTTTTCGTTTGGATTTCATTTAAGAATTTCAAGATTTTTATTTATTATACTTGCATATATGTCTGGTTTTTTAGGTATATCTTTAGGAATACTATTCTATATTTCACTATTATGCAGTATAAAATCTTTTGGAGTACCTTATATGGTTCCATATGCGCCTCTTACAACAAAAACAAGTACTAAATATTTAGTTCCTCCTACTTGGAGACGTGAACAAAGACCTGATTATTTAAATACTAAAAAAGGACTATCTCAAAATCATATTAGTATGAAGTGGAGATATTGGAATAGGCAAAATTAAAAAATGCTTTTTAGCTAGAAAGGAAAAATATTTATGAATAATGCAAAAGTAAGTTCTATTGCTGCTATATTTTTAATTGTAACTCTTATGGTAAATCATATAATTTTAAATATTCCAAGAATTGTATTTAGTACCACCCGGTTCTTCTGCTCCTTTAAATACTATATATATAAGTATTTTAGCCATTTTACTTACATTATTTGTATGTAGTTTATTTAAAAAATTTCCTGGAGCTGATATTTTAGATGTGTCTAATTTTTTATTTGGAAAGTGGTTTAAATTTATAATTGGATTTTTATTTATTATATATATTTTACTTACTAGCAGTATTCTTCTTAGAGATTTTTGTGAATGTTTAAAAATAATATATTTTAAAAGAACTAATATTTATTTTATTGTTGCTCTTTTTGTACTACTTGCTGCTTTTAGTAATATGTCTGGTGAAAAGTCTATTATACGTAGTAATACATTAATTCTTCCACTTATTTTAGCTGGTATCATATTCATTTTTTTAGCTAACATCAAGAATTTTGTACCTCAAAGAATGTTTCCTCTTCTTGGGGACGGGGCAAATGAAACATTTATTATTGGAACAAGCAATATTTATTCTTACAGCTGTCTTTTTCTTATTTTATTTATGCCTCCTTTCTTAAAAGACACTAGTAAATTTAAAAAGATTGCTGTTACTTCTATAGTTATTTCTGCCATATACCTAATACTTTGCGTATTTTCATTAACCTTCATATTTTCTTTTATTACTCAAGAAAATGGAATAATGCCAATTTACTTAGCAAGCAGATATATAGAATTCGGAACATTTTTCCAAAGAATTGATGCAATATTTTTACTTCTTTGGATTTCGGAAGTCGGTTTATATTTAAATATTATTGTTATGATTGTTTTAAGAATATTAAAAAAGATAACTTGTATAGAAAGTAGTTCTAGCTTAGTATACCCAGTTTGTTTATTAATCTTTTGTTTTAGTCTGCTTCCAAGAAATTTAGCAGATATTAATACTTTTGACAAAACTTTTTATAAAAACTCTACTTTATACTTTGTTATTCTTACAAGTGTGCTTATTTTAATTTTAGCTAATATAAAAAACAAACTAAAAAATAAAAATAAGGAGGAAATTTTAGGTTGAAAAACATACTTCTTGTTATTTTAAAAATAGCTATTATCTTAGTAATCATTATAGTTTTTACCATTGGATTTAATCACGAACAAGACATTGATGATTTTGCATATGCTGTTGCTATTGGTATCGATTCTGGAGATTCTAATAATTTAAAAGTACATTTTCAATTCACAAGACCTAGTAGCTCAGGTGGTGAAGGCAGTGGTGGTTCTGGAGCTGCTCAAACATATATATACACTGTAGATGCTTCTTCTGTTAGTTCTGCTATTAACTTAGTAAATAATTATATTAGTAAGCAAATTAATTTATCACATTGCAAAGTTTTAGTTATTTCTGAAGAATTAGCTTACAATAAAGGAATTGAAAAAGAAGTATATACTTTAATTAATGATGTACAATTAAGACCAGATACTGGTTTAATTATTAGTAAATGTGATTCAAAATATTTTATAGAAAACTCAAAACCTACTTTTGAAACTTTAGTATCTAAATACTATGAAATTGTTCCTGCAACTACAGAATTTACAGGTTATACTGCTTATATAAAGATTTCATATTTTTTTAATCAATTAAAAAGTAATTTTAGTGAACCTTGTGCAATTCTTCGGTGGTGTAAGTTCTAATAAGTCAAATAATGACGATTTGAATTCTTTATCTAATTCTGAAAAAAATGCAAATGTAAAAGCTGGAACTTCAACACTTTCTTCCAAAACAACTGCTGAAACAATTGGACTTGCTGTTTTTAAAGGTGATAAATTAGTAGGCGAGCTATCTCGGTGTTGAAACTGCTTGTTATTTATTGTTAACAAATAAATTGGAAAACTGTACAATATCTATTGTAAATCCTATAGACAATGGTACAACTGTAGATTTATATATTTATAAAAAAAGAAATACTAAAAAGAAAGTATATTTTATAAACGACTCGCCTTATATTGATGTTGATGTTTCTATAAAAGCTCGAATTGTGTCTACAAATAAAAATTCTGAAGAACTTACAAATGAAAATATAGAAAAACTTGAACAATCAGTTAATAGTTATTTAGAAAAACAAATTTCAAATTTTCTATACAAAACATCTTTAGATTATAATTCTGATATATGTTCACTTGGAAAATATGGTGTATCGCAATTTAAAACAAATTCTAATTGGGAAAGTTATAATTGGTTAGAAAATTATAAAAATTCTATATTTAATGTTAATGTAAATTGTACAGTAATATCTAGCTTACTTTTTACAGAAGTTTAATTTTTATAGATAGGAAGGATAAAAAATGATTATAATTGTATTGTTTTTTTCTATATTTGTATTTTTTAAAACAGTTTCATATGGTTTATATGAAATAAAAAATAATCAAAACATTTTTGGTGGAATTTTTGTAATAGTTCTTGCAACAATAATTTTATTCTTACCTACTTATATGGTATATATTAGATAATCACACTTGAATCATAATTACTTAGCACCAAAACACATTTGACATTTTTTATTATTAGCAAGAGTAACAGCTCTTATAATAAGTATCTCTTTAGTATTAAGTAATAAAAAGATTGTTTTTTCTAACTCTTAACAAAAGTACAAAAAAATCTACAAAGAAAAATCAAATTTCTTTGTAGATTTTTTATAATTTATTTTAAACATATTCCTCTATCAGCTATTTTTTTATTAGCCACAAAATATTCTTGCCCCATGTACGTAATTATATTGGCTTTTCCATAATCTATATTTCCATTTTCTTTTACACATTCATCGTCTACATTTACAGCTATAATTTCTCCGATAAACATATCATGTGATCCTAAATGTTTTATTTCTTTTACTTTACATTCTAAATTAATTGGACATTGTTTTATTAATGGTGCTTTTACTATTTGAGCTTTTTCTTTATCTAATTTAGCTTCTTTAAATTTGTCTACATCTCTACCAGATTTTGTACCACAGAAGTCAGCTGCTACAACTAATTTTTCATCTGGTATATTTATTACAAATTCACCTTTTTCTTTTATTATAGAATATGAATGTCTTGTTGGTCTTATTGAAACATATACAAGTGGTGGTTCTGAATTGATTATTCCTGTCCAAGCTATAGTAGTAATATTTGAATTTTCTTCATCTCCACATGATACCATCGCTACTGGTACTGGAGCTAATGCTGTTTGTGGTTTCACACTTTTTTTCATAAAATTACCTTCTTTCTATTATTTTGAACTCTTCTAAATGATATTCTTCTTGATTCCTTATTCGCTTCTATTACTTTTATCGTCATGGCATCTCCAACTTTTATTATTTCATTTGAATGCTCACCTATTAAATGTTTATGCTCTTCATCATAAATAAAGTACTCATCACCTAAATTTTCAAATCTGATTAAACCTTCTACTGTATTTTCTAACTCTACAAAAACTCCAAATGAAGTAACATTCGAAACAATTCCATCATAAATATTTCCAATTTTATCTTGCATGTATTCTGCCTTTTTAATATCTATACTATCACGTTCTACCTTTTGTGCTACTCTTTCTCTTTCTGAAGAACTATCTGCATAATCTATAGAATCTATATGGTATTTTTCCTTTATTCTATCTGAAATATTATAATTGTTTTCTAAATATTTTGATATTACTCTGTGTATAAATAAATCTGGATATCTCCTTATTGGTGATGTAAAGTGACAATAGTATTTGCTTGCAATACCAAAATGTCCTTTATTTTCGCTTTCATATCTTGCTACTTTTAAAGTTCTTAGTATCAAATTAGATACTACTCTTTCTTCTGGTTTTCCTTTTATACTTTCTAAAACCTGTGCAAATGCTTTAGGATGTATATTGTCTTTGCTGCCTTTTATTTTGTAACCAAAGTTATATAAAAATTTGTTAAGTTCTTCTATTTTTTCTATATCTGGTGCCTCATGAACACGATAAATAAAAGGTGCTTCTAACCAATAAAACTTTTCTGCAACAGTTTCGTTTGTAATTAACATAAATTGCTCTATTATGCTGTTCGAAATTGTAAGCTCATATTTTTTTACATCGATCGCAATACCATCTTCATTTAATATAATTTTACTTTCTGGAATATCTAAATCTAAACTTCCATCTCTTTTTCTTTTTTCTAATAAAATTTTAGCAAGTTCTTTCATTCTAACAAAATGTGGAATAAATTCTTTGTACTTTTCTATAACTATATTTTCTATATTTTTTTCATTTTCAGTATCTACTTTATTTTCAATATTGCCTTCAAAGTTTGCTTTATTTTCAATGTTAGTTTCAAAATCTACTTTACTTTCATTATTTTTTTCAATTTTAATATTTTCTTTACCGTCTATTTTTTCTGCATATTCTAATAATGTTGTTACATCTTTATAATTCATTCTTCTAGTTACATTTATAACACTTTTTTTAATATCTGATGATACAACTTTACCATCTTTATTTATTTCCATAATTACTGATATTGCAAATCTATCTTCCCCTTGATTTAGGCTACATATTCCATTAGATAATTCTCTTGGAAGCATTGGAATTACTCTATCCATCATATATATACTTGTTCCTCTTAATATTGCTTCTTTATCTAATTTTGAATTTTCTTTTACATAGTAGCTTACATCTGCAATATGAACTCCTAGTTCATAATTTCCTGAAGTTAATTTTTTTACATAAACTGCATCATCTAAATCTTTAGCATCTTCTCCATCTATTGTAAAAATCTCCTCTTGTCTTAAATCTAATCTATTTTTTATATCTTCTTTTGATATTTCTGAATTAATTTTTTTAGCTTCTTCTACAACAGGATCTGGAAATTTATATGGTAGATTATATTCCTTTATTAATGAAAGCATGTCTACACCTGCTTCATTTACATTTCCTATTACTTCTATAACTTTTCCTTCTGCATTTTTTCCTCTTTCAGGATACTTAAGTATTTTTACTAATACTTTATGATTATTTCTTGCTTTTCCAAAATTCTTTTTTGATATGAATATATCTGTTCCTAATCTTTTATCATCTGGAACAACAAATGCAAAATTTTTACTTTTTTGAAATAAACCAACAACAGTATCTTTTTCATGTTTTAATATTTTTACAATTTTTCCTTCTTTATGAATATTTTCAATATCTGTATCTGTTATTTCTACAAATACTTTGTCTCCATTTAGTGCATTTTTAGTATTATGTCCTGATACATATATTTCTTCATCAGAATCTTCTATTTTTACAAAACCATATCCTCTCTGATTTCCTCTAAAAATTCCTGTTAGAAATTTTGAACTATCTATTAACTTATATTTTGATTTTTTATTTTTTTCAATCTTATTTTCTGTTTCTAACTCATTTATTATTTTTCTAAAATCTTCATATTCATTTTTAGGTACATTAAATACTACTGCTATTTCTTTTACTTTCATTGGTACATACTGTTCGTTTTTCATAAAATCCAAAATTTTATTTTTTCTTTCTTCCTGATTTTGTATACTTTGTGATTTTTTTTGTATTTCATTTACTATATTATCTTTATTATCTCTTTTAAATTTATTTTCTTTTACTTTATTTTCTGCTACCCTTAATTTATTTGTTTTTTCTTTTTCTGTTTTTTCTTTAATTTCCTTACCTTCTTTTATTTTTTTTTCAATTTCATTTTTTTCAGCTTTTGGCAAACTTATTTTATTTTTCTCTTTTTTCATATTCGCTCCTTATAAAATAGAGTTAGAACAAATTTTAATTTGTTCATAATGTTTGTTTTAATATTTTTACAAATAAAACCGCATGGAAACATGCGGTTTATAATAATTTTTTTACATTACAAATAATATTCCTAATACAACTGCTAATACAACAAACACTATTCCTAATATAATTGTCCATTTTTTTAATTTTCCTTCTTTAGTTCTTCCTTTATTCTTTTCGAAGAAATTGTTTGTTGTTGAACCTGTAATAGTAGCAGATGCTCCTTGTGTTTCTTTTGTTTGTATTGTTGCTAATACTATTAAAGCTATACAAACAATTAAATATAAACCTAATACTACATATTTTGCTATTTGCATTGTTACACTCTCCTTAACTTTAGAATAACTTAAAATCTTTGTCTATTTTAGCATATATATCTAAAAAAAGCAAACTTAAATATCAATATTTAAAATTTATGCTGTTTCTTCTCTATTGCTAGTTGACAATCTTTCTGTTCTAACTGTTTTTTTATCTTCTCTATTATTATTAATAATTACTTTTGGTGGTTCACCTAATTGAACTGTTTCTTTAGTCACAATACATTTTTCAATTTTTGGATTTGATGGTATTTCAAACATTATATCACGCATTATATCTTCTATAATAGAACGTAATCCTCTTGCTCCTGTTTTTCTTTCTATTGCTTTATCAACTATTAATTCTAAAGCTTCTGGTTCAAATTCTAATTCCACATTATCTAATTCCATTAACTTTTTATATTGCTTTACTAAAGCATTTTTTGGCTTTGTAACAATATCAATTAAAGCTTCTTTATCTAATTCTTTTAAAGTTGCAATAATTGGCAATCTTCCAACAAACTCTGGAATCAATCCAAATTTTAATAAATCTTGTGGTAATAATTTTTCAAAGATTGAATATTTGCTCATATCTTTATTACTATCAATTTGAGCACCAAATCCTATAGATTTTTTTCCTGTTCTATCTTTTACAATTTTTTCTAGACCTTCAAAAGCTCCTCCACATATAAATAAAATGTTTTCAGTATTAATTTGTAAGAATTCTTGATGTGGATGTTTTCTACCTCCTTGAGGTGGAACTGAAGCCACTGTACCTTCTATTATTTTTAATAGTGCTTGTTGTACTCCTTCACCACTTACATCTCTTGTTATAGATGGATTTTCTGATTTTCTTGAAATTTTATCTATTTCATCTATATAAATTATTCCTCTTTCTGCTTTTTCTATATCATAATCTGCAGCTTGAATTAATTTAAGCAAAATGTTTTCTACGTCTTCACCAACATATCCTGCTTCTGTTAATGTGGTTGCATCTGCTATTGCAAATGGAACATTTAGTATTTTTGCTAGAGTTTGTGCAAGTAAAGTTTTTCCACAACCTGTAGGTCCTAATAATAATACATTACTTTTTTGTATTTCTACGTCATCTTTTTTATCTGTTTTATTATTTATTCTTTTATAATGGTTGTATACAGCTACTGCTAATGTTTTTTTAGCCTCTTCTTGCCCTATTACATAAGAGTCTAATATTTCCTTTATTTCTTGTGGACTCAAAAGTTTGTCTTCGTCATTTATTGTATATGCAACTTCATTATTTTCATAATTATCATCTTCTAATATATTATTACAAACTTTTATACACTCATCACAAATGTATACACCTGGACCTGCAATAATTCTTTCCACAGCATTTTGCGTTTTTCCACAAAATGAACATTTAATATTTTTTTGTTGATCGTTTTTTGCCATTATAGCACTCCTTTTAATTATATTTATTTATATATTATGCTCTTTTATCCATTATGCCATCTATTAATCCATAATTTAAGGCTTCTTGTGCTGTCATATAATTATCTCTTTCTGTATCTTTTTCAATTATTTCTAATGGTTGACCTGTTCTATCACTTAATAATTTATTTAATTTTTCTCTTGTCTTAACCATATGGTCAGCATGAATTTTTATTTCTGTAGTTTGTCCAGATAATCCACCACCTGCAATTAATGGTTGATGAATTAAAATTTCTGAATTTGGTGTCGCAAATCTTCTTCCTTTTTCTCCTGAAGCTAACAATACTGCTCCCATACTAGCAGCCATTCCTATACATATTGTAGATACAGGACAACTTATATAATTCATTGTATCTACTATTCCCATTCCATCTGTTATAGATCCTCCAGGGCTATTTATATATAAATGGATTTCTTTATCTGGATCTTCTGACTCTAAAAATAATAATTGTGCTATTACTAATCCAGCTGATGCTTGGTTTACATCTTCTCCTAAAAATATAATTCTATCTTTTAATAATCTAGAGAAAATATCATATGATCTTTCTCCTTTTGCTGTTTGTTCAATTACATATGGGACTAAACTATTTTTTTCTAACATAATTTCCTCCTTATTATTCTTTCTTTTCTGAATTGTATACTATAAATTTAAATTTTTCAATACATTTATATTAATATTATTCAATTAAATTAATTTTATTTTTTATTTATTTTCTGCTTAATTCATAAAATATCATAAATGTATTAATATAAACATTTAATAACCTTTTTTTACAAATTTTATTTTTAATAAAAAGAAGTTAGTGGTTTTTTACATTTTATAAAAACTACCCCTAACTCTTTCATAATTTATACTATTAACTCTTTTATTATTTATTTAATTTTTGCGTTGTCTACTATGAATTTTATTGCTTTTTCAATCTTCATATTTTTTTCTAAATAATCTTTTAGATTTTCATTTTGCATAAGTTCTTCTTCTTTTTTACCATAATTAGTAGCCATTTCTTTTATCTTTTCACTTAATTCTTCGTCTGTAATTTCTATTTTAGCATCATCTACTATTGCTTCTAATACTAATCTAGATTTTACAGAGTTTTTAGCTTGTTCTTCATAACCTTTTCTTAAATCTTCTTCTGTTTTATTCATCATATGTAGATATTGATCTAAATTTAAACCTTGATATGATATTCTTGCTTCAAATTCTTTCATCATATTATCTATTTCTGATTCAATCATTCCTGATGGAATTTCTACTTCTACTGCATCGCAAACTTTCTTTATTGCTGCATCTTCTATTTCATATTTTGCTCTATTTTCGTTTTCTTTTTCTAGTTTTTCTTTAATACTTGCTTTTAATTCTTTAATTGTATCAAATTCACTAACGTCTTTTGCAAATTCATCATCTATTTTAGGTAATTCTTTTTTCTTTATTTCATTTACTTTTACTTTAAATGTTGCATCTTTTCCAGCTAATTCTTTAGACATATATTCTTCTGGGAATTTTACATTTATATCTCTTTCTTCTCCTATTTTCATTCCTATAATTTGATCTTCAAATCCTGGTATAAATGTTTTACTTCCAATTTCTAGTTCGTATCCTTCTGCTTTTCCTCCATTAAATGCAACTCCATCAACAAAACCTTCAAAATCTATTACTGCTTTATCTTTTTCTTCGACTGGTCTATCTTCTACAGAAACTAATCTTGAATTTTTTTCTGCCATATGACCAATTTCATGATCTATATCTTCGTCTGTTACATTATACTCAATTTTCTTTAATTGTATACCTTTATATTTTCCAAGTTTTACTTCTGGTTTAGTTTGTACAACTGCTGTAAAGATTAAATCTTGACCTTTTCCTATTTGTGTAATTTCTATGTCAGGTCTGCTTACAGCTTCTATTTTATTTGCTTTTAATTCTTCATCATATATTGCTGGTACTATTTCGTTGAATGTATCTTCATAAAATATTTCTGAACCATATTGTCTTTCTATTATATTCATTGGAGCTTTACCTCTTCTGAATCCAGGAACATTAAAATATTTAGCTGTTTTTGCATATACTTTTTTCATTCCTTCATCAAATTTAGCTGCTTCAATAGTAAAAGTTAATTTTAACTCATTATTTTTTTCTGTTTTTTCTACTTTAATACTCATATTATTTTTCATCCTTTCCCTGCCATTTAAATAAAACTAGCTTTTTTATTATACCACAATTTGTAAATTTTGCAATAGTTTATGTTTACATTATTTATTTTTTGCGTTTATAAAGCTCATTTTACGCACATTATTTAATTTTCTTTAAATCGAATTGTAAATAGTCTGCACTTATTAAACTAAAGTTAATTCCCTGTACTTCACCTTCTACAGCATCTTTATGTGCATTTCCATGCAAATGTCCATAATAACATTTTTTAACATTATACTGTTTTAAGGTTTTATAGAAATCTAAATTTGGATTTTCTAATAGATTTTTAGATATTAAGGGTGGATAGTGCATAAATACTATTATTTCTTTATCTGTTCCATATTCTTTTATTCCTTCTTCTATAGCTAGTTTAAGTCTTATATCTTCTCTTTTTATCATTTTTTTACTATTATCTGAATCTAGTACTGCCCATCCTCTTGTTCCTGTAAGTATTGTATTTTCATACATATATGAATTATTATATATGAAATCTATATTAGAAAAATTATTTTTCTTTAAAAATTCTCGCATTTTTTTTAGTGTTGTCCACCAATAGTCATGATTTCCTTTTAATAATAACTTTTTTCCTGGCAAACTATTTAAATATTTAAAATCTTCATATGTATCTTCTAAGTGCATTGCCCATGAAAAATCTCCTGGCAAAACCACTAAATCTTCTTCTTTTACTTTTTCTAACCAATTTTTTCTGATTCTCTCTGGATGGTCTGTCCAATTGTTTCCAAATATATTCATTGGTTTTGGCTCTTTAAAAGATAAATGTAAATCTGCTATTACATAAATAGACATATTTTATTTCCTTTCACTTTTATATTAATAGTAATTATTACTTTTTATTCTTTTATTTTTATATTCGCTAATTATTGTTCCTTATTTCTCACTGTCATTATACTTTTTTATTTGTTTTCCTTTTAGTCAAACACTTTTATTTTTTATTACTTTATTATTTAATTTATTTTGTTGCTGCTCACTACTTTTTATGCTATTCTCCAATTTTCAAATTTGGAATTGCATTTAATTCTAAGTTGGAAATCTTTCCATTAATATAATTATAGTATCCTGCCGAAGCTATCATTGCTGCGTTATCTGTACACAAAATTGGTTTTGGATAATATATTTGCATTTGGTTTGTTTTTTCTAATTCTATAAATTTTTCTCTTATATAGCTATTGGCTGATACTCCTCCTGCTAGAGCAATTTTATTAATATTTAATTTTTTAGCTGCTTTTAATGTATTTTCTATTAATATTTCTGTTACAGTCGCTTCAAAACTTGCACATAAATCTGCTTTATTTATATCTGGATTTTTATGGTGCATATTTATTATTGCTGTTTTTATTCCACTAAAACTAAAGTCTAAATTATCAAAATGTGTTTTAGGAATTTTTATATTATTTTCTCCTTCTTTTGCTAATTTATCAACCTTTGGTCCTCCTGGATATCCAAGACCAATTACTCTTGCTACTTTATCAAAAGCTTCTCCTATTGCATCATCTCTAGTTTTGCCTAATATCTCAAATTCTTTATAATTTTTTATATGTACTAGATGCGTATGTCCTCCAGATATAACCAAACATAAAAATGGTGGTTTTAGATCTGGATGAGTAATATAATTTGCTGCAATGTGCCCTTCTATATGGTTTGTACCAACTAATGGCTTATTTATGGCATAACTTAAAGCTTTTGCATATGAAACTCCAACTAGTAAAGCTCCAACTAAACCAGGTCCATATGTACATGCAACTACATCTACATCATCAAATGTAATCTTCGCTTCTTCAAGAGCCTCTTTTACAACTCTTGAAATGACTTCAACATGACTTCTAGATGCTATTTCTGGCACTACGCCTCCAAACTTCTCATGAATTTTTATTTGAGAATTTATTACATTTGAAAGAACTTCTCTGCCATTTTTTACAATGGCACAAGAAGTTTCGTCACAGCTTGATTCAATTCCTAATACTAACAATTCTTTTTCTTCCATACTTTTCCTCTTTTTTATTTTTACTTTCTATGAATTTATTTTTTAATATTAATAATTTTTATTTGATTATTATATTATTACTAAATTAATTCCAAGCAAATTTGATACAATTAACATTATTCCTTTAGCTATAATTTGTGTTATTGGCATAGTTATACTACTTGCTAAACCTGATATCCACATTACTATAAATACATAGTAAAATATACGTTGATTTTTATCAAACCATTGTCTAGCATTTGCTGGCAAAAAATGTCTCAATACTTTTGAACCATCTAATGGAGGTACTGGTATTAAATTAAATACTCCTAGTCCAATGTTCATAAATATCACTTGAATTAAAAAGATTATAATTAGTTCAGCATATGAACTAGCTATATTATTTAATAAATTAAATTTGTATACTATACCTAGTAAAAAAGAAAATACTAAAGCTAATATAAAATTCATAAGTGGCCCTGCAAAAGCAACAATTGCTTCGCCTTTGGACATGCTAACATTCCTATTAAATCTTGTCGGATTTATCTGTACTGGTTTTCCCCATCCAAATCTTGTAAATAATAGCATAAAAAAACCAATAGGATCTATATGTTTTAGAGGATTTAATGTTACTCTTCCTTGATTTCTTGGTGTCTCATCTCCTAATTTGTCTGCTGCAAAAGCATGTGCAAATTCATGAAATGTCATTGCAATAATAACAGCTGGAAGAGCTAATATTAATCCTATTAATTTAGATGGTTGATACATGTAGCTTACTGAAGCTAATATAAGTGCAATTGTAATAAATATATATATATATCTTTTATCAATTTCCAATATTAAAATTCCTTACTTTAAATAAATTTAGATTTTTAAGGATTTACCTATAAACCTCATAATTTTATTATAATATTTTTAACATTTACTATTTACCATTTTTATACTTTTATTTTTTATTTATCTTACTTTGTTATATAAGCTTTTGTTCTCTTAACAATTATTCTGCTAAGAGAACAAATTTATTAACTAAATTTAGTGTTCTGCAAGTGGCTTCATTGTAGGGAATAGTAATACATCTCTTATTGATGCAGCATCTGTTAATAACATTATAAGTCTATCTACTCCTATTCCTAATCCTCCTGTTGGTGGCATTCCATATTCTAAAGCTTGAATAAAGTCTTCGTCCATCATTCCTGCTTCTTCATCTCCTGCATTTCTTGCCTCTACTTGTTTTTTAAATCTTTCATATTGATCTATTGGATCATTTAGTTCTGAGAATGCATTTCCATATTCTCTTCCACCAATAAATATTTCAAATCTTTCTGTTAATCTTGGATCTTTTGGACTTCTTTTAGCAAGTGGTGATATTTCTACTGGATAGTCATATATAAATGTTGGTTGAATTAATGTTTTTTCTACATATTCGTCAAAGAATAAACTAATTACATCTCCTCTAGTTTCTTTAGTTGCATCTGGAATTTCTAATCCTCTTTCTTTAGCTAATTTAACTGCTTCTTCGTCTGAATTAATTTGATTAAAGTCTACTCCACAAGCTTCTTTAATACTATCTATCATAGTAATTCTTTTCCATCCTGGTGTTAAATCTATATCTTGTCCTTGATATGTTATTTTTGTTGTTCCAAGAACTTTCATAGCACATTTTGTGAATATTTCTTCTGTTATATCCATCATATCGTTGTAGTCTTGATATGCTGCATATAATTCTATTGATGTAAACTCTGGATTATGTCTAACATCCATTCCTTCGTTTCTAAATATTCTTCCCATTTCATATACTTTGTCATAACCACCAACAATTAGTCTTTTTAAATTCAACTCTGTTGCTATTCTTAAATACATTGTTAAATCTAATGCATTATGATGTGTAATAAATGGTTTTGCAGTAGCTCCTCCAGATATAGTATTTAGTATTGGTGTATCTACTTCTAAGTAACCTTTTTCATCTAATATTCTTCTAATTTCTGTTATTATTTTTCCTCTTGTCTCAAAAGTTTTCTTTACTTCAGGATTCATAATTAAGTCTACATATCTTTGTCTGTATCTTAAATCTGGATCTTTTAGTCCATGGAATTTTTCTGGTAGTGGTCTTAAAGATTTTGAAAGCAATGTTACTTCTTTAGCATGAACAGATATCTCCTCTGTTCTTGTTTTAAATACAAAACCTGTTATTCCTATAATATCTCCTATATCAAATGTTTTAAAAGCTTTGTAACTTTCTTCTCCTAAATCATTTATACTTACATAACTTTGTATTTTTTCATCACTATCTTGTATAGTACAAAAAGATGCTTTTCCCATTATTCTTTTAGCTATAATTCTACCTGCTACAGTAACATCTTTTTCTGCAAATTTATCATAATTAGCCTTTATTTCTCCTGCTGTATTTGTTCTATTAAATTTTGTTATTTCATAAGGATTTTTTCCTTCTTCTTTTAAGTTTTCTAATTTATCTCTTCTTACTTTCATTAGTTGGTTTAAATCTAATTCTTGCTCTTGATTATTTTCCATAAAAAAACCTCTTTCCTGCATATTTTGTTTGGATGATTATATAACAGTTTATGGGATTTGTAAAGGCTTTTCTATACTGCTTTTCTCATCTCTTTAGCATGATTTATAGCGGTTTGTGTAATATCTCCACTTGATATTCTGGCAATTTCATTTATCACTTCATCTTCTGATAACAATTTAACACTAGTAACTGTATTTTCTCCTTGTACATTTTTGCTAATATAGTAATTATAGTCACCTTTTGCGGCAATATTAGCTTGATGTGTTATACATAATACTTGGTGTTTTTTGGCTATTATTTTCATTTTTTCTGCTACTGATTTTGCAGCTTTTCCACTAATTCCTGTATCTATTTCATCAAATATCATTACTGGCACTTTATCTGTATCTGCTAATACTGTTTTTATGGCAAGCATTATTCTTGATACTTCTCCTCCTGATGCTATTTTTATTAATGCTTTTTCTTCATCTCCAATATTAGTACGTATCATAAATTCTATGTCATCTATACCATTTTCTAAAAAGTCATTATTTTTTTTCATTAATACATTAAATTTTGCATTTTTCATTTCTAAATCATGTAATTGTTCATTTATTTTTTCAGTTAATTCTATAGATTTATCTTTTCTAATTTTTGTCATCTCTTCTGCTAATATTTGCATTTTTTCTTCTATGGATTTTAATTTTTCTCTTAACTTTTCATTTATTTCTTCTGCATTTTCTATATTTTCTATTTCTCGCTGAACATCTTTTTTATACTCTAATATTTCCTTTATACTATTTCCATATTTTCTTTTTAATGAAAATATTAAATCTAACCTTTCTTCTATTTCATTTCTTTGTGATTCATCAAATATATTTTCATCTCTAAGATGTGAAATTTCTCTTGTTATTTCTTGAACATCATAATAAACATTTTTCAATTCAGATAATTTTTCTTTATATTCTGAATTAAAGTCTTCTATTTTTTCTAATGACCTAATAGCTACATTTAGTGCATCTATTACATTATTGTTTAAACTATTGTCTGCCTCTATTAAATTTTTGCTGATTTTTTCACTATTTAATATGATTTTTCTTTGAGAATCCAATTTTTCTTCTTCGCCATCTTTTAATTCTGCTTCGTCTATTTCTCTAAATTGGTATTGTAACAAATCTAACTTTCTTTGTTTTTCTTTCTCATCTCCATAATTTTCTTTTAAAGACTTCTTCACTTCATTAAATTCTAAATATAAATTCTTATATTCTTTTTTTATTTTTAATATTTTTTCACCTATAAAGTGATCTAAATAATTAATATGTTCTTGTTTGCTCATTATCTTTTGTGTATCATTTTGCCCATGAATATCTATTATTTCTCTCATGAATTGTTTTAATTCGTTAACTGTTACTAACCTTCCATTTATTTTGCATGAATTTTTTCCATTAGTATATATTTCCCTTGAAACTGTAATATTACCATCTATTGCTTTTTCGTGTTGTGGTAAATATAAATTTAATTCTATAAAAGAATGATTTTCTCCTCTTCGTATCATCTCTTTTGAAAACCTCTCCCCTGATATAATTCCGAAGAGAATCTATTATTAAAGTTTTTCCTGCACCAGTCTCTCCTGTAAGCACATTAAAACCATTATTCAAATCTATCGTTAAATCATCAATAATACCTATATTTTTTATATGTAAAGTAGAAATCATATTTTGCGAACCTCCGTTTTATAGAACTTATGTTTTGTATTTTAGTCCCTATTTTTTATTTTGTCAATACTTTTTACAAGTATTTATAATATATATTTTATAAACGCCAAGTAGTTAAATATAAAAATAGAGTATCAAGTTTTTCTTTTAATCCTTGATACTCTATCATTTTAATATTTGGTGACCCGTACGGGAATCGAACCCATGATTCAGCCTTGAGAGGGCTGCGTCTTAACCGCTTGACCAACGGGCCATGAATGTGTTACTTAATATTTATAACACATTTTCTATAATTTCGTCAATATTTTATATGCACATATTTAAAATTTCTTTTAATCTTTCATCTTTTTTTGTTAGATATAAATACCCAATCAGTGCTTCAAAAGCTGTAGAATACATATATTCTTCTACGTTTGCGTTTTTAGGTAAGTGATGATTTTCTGCATTTCTTCCTCTTCTTACTATATCTTTTTCTTCTTCTGTTAAATTTGGCTCAATTTTTTTTAATATTTCTGCTTGTGCTTTAGCTTTTACATATTTTATAGCTTCAATATGTAATTTATGTGGTTTTAACTTTGTTTTATTTATTAAATGAGTTCGTATAAATAATTCATATACACTATCTCCTACATATGCCCAAGTAAGTGGCGATAATAAATTAACATCTACTTCTTTTTTTTCTCTTTCTATTAATTCTATCAATTTTTCCTCCTATATATTAGCTTTTTCTAAAGTTATTTTTCCTAATTTTCCGCTTCTAAATTCGTCTAATATTATTCCAGATATTTTTTCATCATCAATTCTTCCTCCTGAAAGAATTGCTCCTCTTTTTTTAGCAATAATTTGCATTATAGTATATATTTTGTCATTTTCTTCTATATCTTTTTCCATTATACTATCTATTTCTTGCTTATCTAATTTATATCTTTCTATAATATTTTCTTCATAATTCTCTATTAAATATTTAAGAAGTTCATAAGCTATTTCTACTTTTTCTAGTATATCATCTTTTATTGTTCCTGTAAAAGCTAAGTTATGCGCTATCTCATTTGATTCAAATTTAGGCCAAAGTACACCTGGAGTATCCATTAGTTCTATTCCTTCTGCTAATCTTATCCATTGCTTTTGCCTTGTAACTCCTGGTTTATTTCCAACTTTTGCTGTAGATTTTTTAGTTATTCTATTAATAAAAGATGATTTACCTACATTAGGTATACCAAGTATTAAAACTCTAACAGATTTGCCAATTCTTCCCTTGTTTATGTATTTGTCTTGATTTTCTCTAGATATTCTTTTTATTTCTGTTATTACATCATTTATTCCTTTTCCTGCATTTGCGTCTGTTATTACTGCTGATACTCCTTGTTTATTAAAATACTTAATCCACTTTTTTGTTTCTTTTTCATCTGCCAAGTCACTTTTATTTAGTACCATTATCTTTCTTTTTCCTTTTGTATATTCTTTTACATCTGGATTTTGACTAGCTAGTGGTATTCTCGCATCTAATATCTCTACCACTATATCTATTAGTTTTAAATCTTCAATTATTTGTTTTTTGGTTTTTGCCATGTGACCAGGATACCAGTTGATTCCGACTGATGGAAAACTTTTTTGACTATTATTTTTTTTGTTTTCAGCTCTGATTTTTCTTTTTTGGTACATATCCATAATACTATTCGCCTTCTTTCCTTATATCAATTTGTGTTTTGGTATTAATAATTTCACTTTTTATATTTACGATTGTTTCTTTAAAGTCTTTTTCAAGCATCTATATCCTCTCCTTAATGTTATAATCAACAAAAGTTAAATAAAATATGATTATTTATTTTTTAAAATCATTCCTGAACCTAATCCAGCATCAATCCTTGTTATAAATCCAAACTTTTCATAAAATTTTTCTTTTCCTTTTGAAGCACCTAAATAAGTTCTCATATCTGAATTACGCTCTTGCATTTTATTTATTTTTGAAATTAACTTTTCCATAATTAGTGTCCCGATTTTTCTGTTTTGATATTCTGGTATAACCATTACATCTTGAATATACATAAAACAAATGCCATCACCAATAAGTCTACCATACCCAATTATTTTTTTATCATCATATATACTTACAGAATAATAAGTATTTTCCATTGCTTTTTTTGTTATTTTTTTATCATATGCTCCCCAGCCAACCGAATCATATAATAAATTAAACTCAGCTACATCATTTATGTTCTCTCTAATTTGAATCATAGTTTACTCCTTTCAAATTTTATTTATGATTTTTAATAAGCTCTACACATTTATTTTAAGTGTTTTTTTGAAAAGAATACTTAAAATTTTATTTTTTCCTTTATTTCCAAGGGTTTAATAGTGTTTTTTCATTTTTTTATCATTCTTAGCTCTTATTCCTTCTGATTTAATAATTCCTTCTTCATCACTATATTTAATCATTTTCATAAGTCTGTTCCTCTCATTCCAGTAAATCACGATTCATTTGTTTGCTTTCTCAAAAAATCAAAATTTGATTCATATAATCTATTTTGTTAAATCTATATTTTTTAAATTATTAATTATATCAAATTTAGATTTTTGTATTTTTTTCTCTCTATCCATTAGTTTAACTTTTAATCCTTTGCTTTTTGCTATCTCTAGTAACTTTTCACTATCATCTATAAAAACTGCCTCTCCATCTATAATTTTAAAGTCATTTATCGGATTATCAAAGAAGTCTCCATCTTTCTTTAACTGTCCATATATTGATGAAACATAAATTTTTTCAAACAAATTATATATTTCATATTCTTTCAATGAATTAATTACATCTGGCCAATTATCTGATAATAGTAATAATTTATATTTTAATGATAATTCCTTTAATTCTTCTTTTATACCATTGTATGGTTTGTATTTATCATTTTCATATGTTCTGTTATATGCAATTTTTTTACATATTTCTATATTATAATCAGGATATTTTACTTTCAATAATATTTTACTATAAAATTCCAGAAACATATTATATTCTTCTTCAAGATTTAATATTTTTCTATTTAAGATCTCTTTATTTTCCCTAATAGCTCTTTTTAACCTTTCAACATCTATTTTATTCACATCTATAAGTTCTAAAAATTTAGGTGTTATATGCCAATTTCCTGTAGTTGGATATGCTAACACCATTCCGAAAATCTAGTATTATATATTTAATCATTTCTATTGCTCCTCTTATCTTTATTACTATTTATAATTAAATATTAGCTGTTTTCTTTTATTTCATTTTCGATTATCCATTTAATATCTTCTATTGATTTATCAATATTAAAAATTCCATTTCCAACTGGATAATAAACGGGATATACTTTATATTCATTATTGTTTATTTCTATTTTATGACATACTTTTCTATTTTCAGATACCGATATCTTTTTGTTTAAAATGATAGAACTTACTTGATTTCCAAAAGCAATAATTACTTTTGGTTTAATAATGTCTATTTCTTTAAATAATAAATCAAGATATTTTTTTAAAACTTCATTAGGAAGTGGTCTAGCGTCAATTTGAGTACATTTTCCTAAATTAGTAATAAATACTTTGTTTTTACTAATTTCATCGTAAACATAATCACAAAATTGATAATCCCAATCTTTAGGTTTTTTCTCATTTATTTGATTTAATATATCTTCATTTAGTAAATTTACTTTATAAAATAGTTTCCATATATTCTTTGTTCCAAGCCAAGGTGATTTTCTTCCTTCCCAAGACTTATCACTTGCAATATTTTTACCAGTAGGATTCATAAAAACAAAGCAAACGTTAGGATTTTCTTCACATCCACCATTATATATTGAATCTAACTGTTTAGCACCATATTTTATTTGCAATTTATCATATTCTTTCTTTAATTCTTCTATTTTCATTTTATTAGTACTAATTTTATCTGCATCGCGTTCAATAAATTTGCTCAACATATCTTCTTCTTTTCTCCTCTTTGTTTTTTAAACTTAAAAATTATTAAGCATTTAAATATTTAAATACGTCCTCTGGATATAACTTTAATTCTTTGTTTATAAATTTATCAACATCAATCCATATTGCATCACTTTCACTATTATCATCAATTATATGATATTTTTCTTTGTAATCTGAATCATTTATATAAACATTGTAAAATAATATAAGTTCATGTGCATTTTTTCCATTGTAGGTAAATATATTTTCAGATATACCTAAAAATTCTCCTACATTAATTTCTATATTAAGTTCTTCTTTAAACTCTCTTTTTAATGCATCTTTACTATTTTCTAAAAATTCGATACCTCCACCAATACTTCTATAAAATATTTCATTTTTTGCCTTGTCATACCCTTTACTAACTAAAATTTTATTTTTCCTTTTTACTATACCTAAAACAATTGGTCTTATTTCCTTAAATTTATCCATAACTTTAATCCTCCTTATTAATTTTCATTATATTTTATCTTCACTTAATTTTATTATGCAAAACATCTAATTGTATTGTAACTTTTTAAAAATATTTAACTAAAAAATATTTATTAAGTTTAGGATTTTTTTTATTTTCTCTTACAAATTCCACTTCAAATCCGCATTTTTTATAAAACTCTGGAGCCTGAAAACCATAAGTTGTTAAATTTATATTTTCAAAATCTTTATCTTTATAATATTTTTCAACAGTTTCAATTAATTTACTTCCAATTCGTTTATTTCGATATTCCTCTACAATAATAAGATCACTTATATGAACTTCTTTATAATATGATTTTCCTGTTATTATACCTAATATTTTGCTATCTTCTTTTGCCACAAAAGCAAATGATTTATAATTACAATTCACACCATTTTTTTTAGCATATTTATTAAATTCGCTATTTATTATATCATCAAATTTGTCTAAATTATCTGTATATTCAATTTCTATCATTTTCATCCTCCCTTACATTACTTATTAATTTTATAACTAACTTTATTTTTATCATCATAATAACACAAAAAGAGAGATTTTTCTATCCCTCTTTTATTATAAAAATATTATTATCTACTATTAATAACTAATCTTTTCATTCATCTAGTCTTTTATTATATTATAAATTTGTACATACTAATATTAATTTAAAAAAACTGTGTTTATCTTAAATAAGATTATTTTTTATATAAAAAGCATTCTTTATCATGTGAATAAATAATTCCTATTGCTTGTAAATAAGAATATATGATTGTACTTCCTACAAATTTCATTTCTCTTTTTTGTAAATCTTTCGATATTTCATCTGATAATTGATTTGTAGTTTTACCTATTTCATAAATAACTTTATCTTTTGTAAATATTTTTAAATAATTGTAAAATGAACCATATTCACTTTGGATTTCTTTAAAAATTTTACTATTATTTATAGTAGCATTTATTTTTAATTTATTTCTTATGATTTTTTCATTTTTTAATAACTCTTGTACTTTTTCATTATTGTAGTTACAGATCCTATTTATATTAAAATTATCAAATGCTTTTCTAAAGTCTTCTCTTTTGTTTAAAACACACTCCCATGAAAGACCTGCTTGAAAAGACTCTAAAATTAGCATTTCAAATAAATATTTATCATCAAAATTTGGTTTGCACCATTCATTATCATGATATTTTATATATTTTTGATTATTTAAATTGCACCATTTACATCTTATCATAAAGTTTACCTCTTTTTTGAATAAAATATTTTCTTATATTATTAAGCATTTTACTCCCAAACTTTAATATATTTTTATATAAAATCTTTTATTATTTGGTATATTTTTTCACTATGTACTATATAACTAAAATGATTTTCTTTAGGAATTATTACTAATTTACTATTTTTTATATTTTTAGCAATTAGTTTAGTATGTTCTTCTTTTATAACATCTTTTTGTCCTGCTAAAATATATGCTGGTATTTCTATTTTGCCTAAATCTTCTATAGTTATATTTGGTTCTTTTATCATCATTTTTAAAAATTTATTTTTAGTAAAAAAATATCCTATTTTTGACACTAATAACATAGATTTTTTCATTCCTTTAGGATTTAAATTAGCTCCACTTATAATTATTTTAGATAATAATTTTGGTTCTTTTATTGCTATTAATAATCCTACTATTCCACCATCACTAAATCCATAAAATACAGGTTTACTAATATTTAATTTTTTTATAAATTCAATCATATCTTCTGCCATTAAATCATATGATATTTTATTTGTATTTTGACTTTTTCCATGACATCTACTATCAAGTGCATATACTTTATAATTTTCTTTTAGATTTTCTATAAGAACATCAAATATTTCATGTGTCTCACTATTTCCATGTACTAATATAATTGGTTTCCCTTGTCCATAAATTTCATAATACAACTTTACATTATTTACATTAATAATCATTTTATTTTTTATTCCTTTTTTATATGTTATTTTAAACTGGATTTACATGTATTACTGTTAAATATATTTCTTCTATCTCATTATCAATTTCTTTTTCTAAATTATTTGCAATTTCATGACTTTGATATGTGCTTAAATTTCCATCTACATATATCGTAAAAGAAATTTGATATTTGTATCCTACAGGTGTTGAATTAAAATGTTGAATTTTTTTTATTTCTGGATGCCTCTTTATTAATTCTAAAACTTTTGCTTTATCTTTTTCATTTATAGATTTATCCATTAAAACATTATAACTTTCTATAAATATTTTTACTCCAGTATAACAAATCCATAATGAAATTCCTATTCCTACAGCCCCATCAAACCATAATATATGTTTTAAACTTAATATTGCTGCTATTAAGTTAAACATAGTAACTACACAGTCATTTCTATGATCATTTGCATTTGCTTCAATTAGCAAATTGTTATATTTTTTAGATAATGAATGTGTATATATATATAAAGAAAATTTTGTTACTATTGTTACAATACATACAACAATAAGCAACCACGAAAAAGTATACCCTTCTGGATTAATTAATGATTCTACTGAATCTATTAGCAATTTTACCGAAACCAAAATCATAGATAGACTTATTAGTAAAGAAAAAATATATTCTGCTTTTCCATGTCCCAAATTATGTGATTCATCACTTGGTTTACTTGCTATTTTATTTCCAATAAATGTCATTACTGATGAAAATATATCTCCTGCGCTATTGAAACTATCAGCAATCATAGCTTGACTATTAGTCAAAAGTCCTATAGTTCCTTTTATTAGTAACAAAAATATATTTCCAATTATCCCTAAAATACTTGCTCTTTTTGTAGACTTATATCTATCCATTTTGTTATTCCCTCTTATTTTATATTAAACTTTTTATTTCATTTCAAAATTATGTTGATTTTTTTATATCCTATACTATTAGATAAGTGCAGATGTCACATGAAATACATCAGCTTTATTTTGTAACATATCTATTGATTTTCTTAGTATTTTATGATCATCATCAAGCAATATTACATGATCATATTCGTTTAATTTTTCTTGCATTTTACTTGGTTTTATAAAATCTCTATTTTCACTATTATATCCTCCGGTTTCTTTTGTAAGTACAAGCCAATTTTCTCTTGGAATAAAATTTACATATTTTGAAAGCCACTTATATTTTTCTTCTGTAATTTTTACACTTTTAGATAAAGATAAAATATATAAACTTATATTTGGAATTTTAGATATTTCTTCTAATGTTTCTATTACACTTAAAATTGGCTCTGTACTACTATAATTATCACTCATTTGTTTTAATATTGTCGCATCAGAATATAATGTATACTCATTTATTGTTCCATCCATATCAATAAACATCCCTACTTTATTATTTTCTTCACATATTTTTTTTATTTTTTCTACAAATTTTTTCATATTATACTCTCCTATCTTATATTTAATTTATTATTTACAACCTATATATGGCATATTTCTATAAAATCCATTTTCATCATCAAACCCATATCCTACTACAAATTTATTTGGAATTTCAAATCCTAAGTAATCTATATTAACTTCAATTTCTCTTCTACTTGGCTTACTTAATAGCACACATAATTTTATATCTTTTGGATTTTTTTCTTTTAAATGTTTTACTAGATAATCCATGCTTCTTCCTGTATCAACTATGTCTTCTATTATTAATATATTTTTACCAGAAATTTTTGATTCATCTATATCTAAATATTGATTTACATTTCCTGTACTTTCTGTTCCCTCATAACTTGATATTTTTACAAATTCCATTTGCATTTTTACATTCATATTTAATGTTAATTCTGTTGCAAAAAATACCGCACCATTTAGTACACATATTGCAAGAACTTCTTCACCTTTATAATTTTTTTCTATTTGATTTGCTAATTCTTTTATTCTTTTATTTAATTTTTCTTTTCCAATCAACTCTTTTAATTCCATTTTTTCTCCTTTTAATTTTATTTATTTTCATATACTGCTATAAAAATTCTCTCACTCTCATTTTTGCACTTTAGCTATATTTTATACTAAATGACATTTATCTTAAACAACTGCTCATTTTTTCCTATATTCTTTATATATTTTGCGCCAAACTTTTCATAATAATTTATTAATTCTGTTTTTAAATACAATGTTTTTATATTTCTTTTTTTTGCTTCTTTTAAAATTGCATCATTAAGTATTTTAGAGTATCCTTTTCCCCTATATTCTTTTTTTACATACATAGTTGCATACCAAGGAGTTAAATTTATTTCTTCTCCATCATGTGGAAAAATTGAAATAAAACCTATTAAAGTATTATTATCTAATAAAACTAATTTACAAAAATATAAATCATTAATATTTTCCTCATATTTTTTAATTTTTTTATCGATTCTTTTATCAAAATTTACTTCTGGATTTTCTCCCCATTCATTGTGTTCCAAAATCATTACTTCTTTTATATATTCTTTTTTATCTTTTAAATCAAATACTTGCATATCTTTTTCCTTTATTTTTATGTTTTAATTATTTTATCTTAATTTTTACTAAATGTACAGCACTTATTTATTAATTACTAAAATTCAATATTTGATTGACTAACCTAATTTTTATTCGTATAATATTTTTATGAAAATTTTAGTTGTTGAAGAAAAATTTAATGAAAAAAAATTGAATACTTTTTTACTTAATAAATTTAGTGGTTTAAGTTCTAACACTATTTATAAAGCTTTAAGAAAAAAAGACATTAGAATTAATAATGTAAAAGTTAATGAAAATGTAATTCTACATACAGGAGATGAAGTAAAGATTTTTATTGTAGATGAACTTTTATTTAATTCTAATTCAAAATCTTTTGAAATAATATATGAAGATGAAAATATTGTTTTAGTTAATAAACCAATTAACATAGAAGTAACTGGTAGTAATTCTCTTACTTCTTATTTAGAAAGTAATTATAAAGAAAAAGGATTAAATTTTATAAAACCTTGCCACCGATTAGATAGAAATACTAGTGGTCTTATTCTATATGCGAAAAATGAAGATTCTTTATCAGATGCTTTAACAATGTTTAAAGAAAGTAAAATTGAAAAACATTATCGCGCAATTACATATGGTATTCCCAAAATAAAATATCAATATATGACTGCTTATTTATTTAAGGATCAAAAAAAGTCTCTTGTATATATTTCCGATGAAAAGAAAAAGGGATATCAAGAAATAAAAACATCTTATAATGTAATATCTTTAGATAAAGAAAATAATTTGGCACTTTTAGATGTTACTCTACACACTGGTAGAACTCATCAAATTAGAGCACATCTTGCTCATATTGGATATCCAATTTTAGGTGATGGAAAATATGGATTAAATAAAATAAACAAAAAGTTTCATTGTTCTACACAGCAACTATGTAGTTACAGCATTACTTTCCATACTTTGCCACAAACAAAGAAATTAAAATACTTAAACTCTCAAACTTTTTGTTTATCTAAATTACCTTTTAATTTGAAGGAGGTAAACTTTAATGTTTAGTAGTTTTACTTTAAAAATAATTGCTATTATATTTATGCTGTGTGACCATTTTGGAGATGCTATTTTAAAACCATTCTCTTTTTTTAATGTACTTGGTAGAATAGCCTTTCCTATTTTTGCATTTCAGCTAACAGAAGGATATATTCATACTAAAAACTTAAAAAAATATTTTAAAAGACTTATTATTTTTGCTATCATATCTCAAATACCTTTTATGCTTTTTTCATCTACCTTCACATCACGTTTTAGCTTAAATATATTTTTTACACTTTTTATTGGACTTTTTGCAATATATATTTATGATAAGTCACATAATAAATTTTTAGGTATTTTAGTAACAATTTTTCTTTGTGCATTAGCCCAATTAATCAAAACTGATTATGGTGCTTGGGGAGTTTGTATTATAATGATTTTTTACATTTTTAAAGATAAAAAAATTTGGATGTGCTTATTATATCTTTTATCTTGCCTTTTAAAATACTTACCCTATTTATTAGCATATAATTTTCACTATATTTATATGCTTCTTTTACTTGGTACCGCTTCTAGCATATTTTTTATTATTCTTTATAATGGCAAACAAGGAAAAAAAGTAAAATATCTCCTTTATGCTTTTTACCCTTTGCACATGCTTGCTTTATATTTTATAAACGTTGCTATTTCTTAAGTAACGTTTATAAAATAAATTTACTACTTTACTTCTTACTAATTTATACTAAAGTTAATTCCTCTTGCGACAACACTCCCCATATTTTCTATTAAATCATCAATTTCTTTTGGTGTTACTATCATATTAAAATCATTTGGTATTAATGCATCTTTTATTTCTTCATAATTATCGTTTTCTTTTAAATTATTTAAATAATCATTTGATTTAGCTTCTTGCTGTAATTTTGTTATAAATATGTTTAAACAATCATCTGTAATTGTTGCCAAATCTACAACCATAGGAACTCCTATTGCTATTACTGGTATTCCTAATGTATTTTTACTTAATTCTTTTCTTGTATTTCCCACACCTGCTCCTGGAACAATTCCTGTATCAGCAATTTGAATTGTACTACTAATTCTTTCTATACTTTTGGATGCTAAACTATCTATTACTATTAACATCTTTGGTTTTATATTATCTACAATTCCTTTTATTATTTCTAAAGTTTCAATTCCTGTTGTTCCAAGTACACCGTGGTGAAACTGCACTAACAGACCTTGTCCCTTCCTTTAGATACTGTGGTGCATATGTTAATAGGTGTCTTGTTATATCCACTTCTGAAACTACTTTTGGTCCCAATGCATCTGGTGTTACTTCTGCATTTCCAAGCCCTACTATTAATATTCCATCTTCTTTTTGTATATGCTTATCTATTAATCTTTTTAATTCTCTTGTTACACTTTCTGATGCTTTTTGTATCTCATCTTCTGTTGCTACTTTTAAATTTTTAATATCTATAGTAATATATTCTCCTTGTGGTTTTCCAATTGCATCCTCTCCCTCTTTGTCTAAAATGCTAACTTTCGAAATTTTTATATTATCTCCATCTTGCCAATTATTAACTTCTATTCCTGGAACTTCATTTTCTATATTATTTGCTTTTTTATAAATATCTCTTCTTTCATCAGCCATATCAGTTCTAAAATTATACATAAAAAAACCTCTCTTCCTTCTTTTATTTTTAGAAAAATGAGAGATTTTATTCGTATTTTTATTTTTTTATATCTATTAATTTATAATATTAATTATTTTTTTGCTTTATATTAATATATGTTGATAATTAAATTAGTATATTATTAATATATAATTTATATTAATAAAGATTTTTACACTTTTTAAAACATCTTAATTACTTACTACAATATTTGCATAATATTGCTTCTAGTCCTATATTAATATCTATTAATCCTATTTTATAATTAGAGTCTAAATCAATTAATTCTTCAATTATTTTTCTTAATTCTTCCTCTTTAAAATAATCAGCTTGTCTTTTATATTTATTTACTAAAAACATTTGATTTGGTTTTAATTTCATACTTTCTGCCAAATTTCTATTGTACTTTTCTGCAAGCTTTAGTAAATATAATTTTTTAAAATGATTATATAAAGTAATTAATATTTTTTGTATAGGCTCTTTATTATATATAAGGCCTTTTAATGTTTCCATTGCAGATGGTATATCCTTTTTTCCTAGTGAGTCTGTCAAATCAAATATAACACTATCTATTTGTTTTATTGCAAGTTTATCTACATCCTGCTTGTTGATAGTTCCATTTTCTCCTGCATATTCTATAAGTTTTCTTATTTCATTTATTAAATCTTGCATAGATGTTCCGCAAATTTCTATTAAGTACATAATAGTACTTTCATCCACATTTACTTTATATGCATTACATATTGCTTTTAATCTTTTGGCTATTTGGACAGGTTTTAGTTTTTCAAAATTGCAAACTTCTCCATAACTTTCTATCGTTTTATATAATTCTACTTTATCCGCTTCTTTTTCTACAAATACTAACACAGTTGCTTCTTGTATCATTTCTATATTCTCTTTTATATAGTCACTTATCTTTTTTTGGATTATAGTATTTTTAGATTCTTTTTTCTTAGCTTCTTTTTTAAAAATTCCTGTATCTCTTGCAATTATTAATTTTTTTTCATAACCAAATGCTGGTGTACTTATATCTGATATTATATTTTCTATATTTGATTCATCAATTTTTATAAAATTAATTCCATTTACCAATTCTCCAAAATTATTTTTTATTTTTTTCAAACAACTTTCTAATAGAAATGTTTCCTCACCATACAATAAATATATAGAGTTTAATTTGCCTAATTTTAAATCTTTTTCAATTGTTTCTACTGACATATCTTTACTCCTTTCTCTTTATATGGTTTTTATTGTTATAATTTCGTTTTTTATAATAAAATTAAGTCTTATAAATTTTTTAGTATAATTCTAAAAACTTCTGCCACACTCCAAGCTTGTGCAAAAGCGCCTTTTGATTCAAATGGTTTCTTTGAATCATAAAGTTCTGATATACTTCCAACTGTTTTTCCATTTTCTAATTCTGTAATAAATGTATTTTTTACATCTTGTACAAATTCATTATACTTATCTTGCAATTCTTGTTTTTTTGTTTTTAGTTTTGTATTTTTAATTACATTTTCAAATGCATTATTATATAAACCTAAAAGCCAAGGCCAAGTTATTCCTTGATGGTAGCTCATATCTCTTTTAACACTGTTTCCTTCATATATTTCTACATAGTTTTCTTCATTTTTTGCTAATGTTTTTAATCCATATTTATTAAGTAATTTTTTAGTTACAACATCAAGTATATTTAGTGCAATTTCTGAACCAGGATCTACCACTTGATATGACAAGCTTAATGAAAAAAGTTGATTTGGTCTTATTTTAGAATCTCCTAACACGTCATACAAACATTTTCTTCTTTTATTATAAAACTTTTCATTAAATGACTTTTTACATTTAGCAGCCATATTTCCATACTGTTTTGCAAACTTTTTATCAAAATATTTTTCTGTTAGTTCTTCCATTATTTTTAGTGCATTGTACCACATACTATTAACTTCTACAGCTTTACCATTTCTAGGTGTAACAGCAAAATTTCCAATTTTAGCATCCATCCATGTATTTTGTGTAGTTTCTGTTCCTGATACAATTAGGAAATCTTTATCTAAATAAATGTTATTATTATCTACATTTATCCCTTGAGTATATGAATAAATTATTTTTACTAAAATATCATAAAAATTTTCCTTAACAAATTCATCATCACCAGTATAATCTATATATTTTTTTATTTGTTCAAATAAAAGCAATGAGCTATCTACACTATTATATAATGGTCTATTATCATATCCTGAATATCCATTTGGAACCAAACCATATTTTACATCTCTTACCATTGTTAGTAATACTTCTTTTGCTATTTTATATCTTTTTGATATTAGCAAAAGTCCTTCAAATGAAATTAATGTATCTCTTCCCCAATCTAAGAACCATGGATATCCTGCAATTACTGTATGTAGTCCAAAAGATGGTCTGTTTACTATAAAATTATCTGATGCTATAATATACTCTTCTATTAATTTTTTTGTTTCTTCATTTTCTTCATCAATAAGTTCTGATTCTTCTACTAATTTATTTATTCTATTTTTTTCTTTTTTTATTATTTCTTTTGCATTTATTTCTTCAATGTTTTCTTCTAAAGAACATACAAAAGTTATCTCTTTTTTCTCATTTGGCAGAACTTCCACTTCATATCTTCCTGGTACTACATGGTCTTCTTCTGGATAAAAACCTCTATTTTCTTCTTCAATATAAAACATATTATTAAATTTATCATTATAATGTTCTATATATTTTCCTTCTGAAAGATTAATATATATTGGAAAGTCCGAATGTCCATCTATACAAATTTTAATTTTTCTTCCTTTATCTCTTTGTCTTAATGTATAATTATGGTTTGTACTCATTGTATGGAAATCTCTATAATTCATAAGTGGTGCAATTGTTAATTTACAAGGATAATCACCATTTTTTATTTCATATAGTACTATTACTGTATTTTTTCCATACTCCATACAGATACTTTTTTTAATAACAGTATCTTCTACTTTATAACTAAATGTTGGAATAATATCTTTTTCAAAATTTTGCTGATACTTATATCCATCTGATATATAATTTTTACATACATTTGTATAAAGGCCATGCTTTTTTCCTTCTATTTCAATTGCTTCATCTACTTTCGATAAAATTAAAAATCTTCTTGCTGGTGGAGTTAATGGAGCTATTAATAACCCATGATATTTTCTAGTATTTGCTCCTATTATTGTAGAACTTGCATATCCTCCAATACCATTAGTAATAATCCACTCTTTTTTTAATCCCTTTTCTAAATTAATATATTTCTTTCCATATTTCATCTTTCTAGTTTCCTCCATCTATTTTATAGATTTTATCTTCTAAGTTTATTAATTGTATCTATAATTTTTTTTCTTTCGTTTTCATCTAGTTGATCTATTTTATTTGGCATTTGAACATTTATCTCTTCTTTTTTTACTTCTGCTTTTCTTTTTGTTATTTTTGTCTGTTGCTTTTTTCTTAATTTTTCTTGCATCTTATTTAGCTTTTCTTTTTCTTTAAGTTTTATATCACTTTCTTGTATAGAACTTATTCTATCTTGATATTTTTCAAAAAATTTACTTTTTCCTTGTAGTTGTTTTTTGTTTTTCTTTTCTCTATTTCTTTTTATCCTTTTGTTATGTTTTTTACTTGATTTTAATCTATCATTTAATAACATATATTTCATATCATTTTGCTTATCTTTAAATTTTAGATCTTCACATACAAGTTCTATAATTGCTTGTGCTACTGCATCTGGATCATGTCTTATATATTCATCTTGCACTGTTGCTATATTCCTTTGCATAACTTTAACTCCAAGATTTTTTACTTTTTGTATATCTTGTTCTATTAATTCATATCCTTGCATATTATATTTTCTTATATATTCTGGAACAATTTCTGATGTGTCATAAATACAATAATCTATTATTGGTCCACCTGCATGTGCATTAATTGCACTAATATGATCTGATAAACTATAATTATATGTCTGACCAGGCTCTGTCATTAAATTACTTACATATATTTTAAAAGCTTTGCTCTCTCTAATTGCTTTTGTTACACCTTTTACTAATAAGTTTGGTATTATATTTGTATATAAACTTCCTGGTGCTATAACAACTGCATCTGCTTCCATTATAGCTTCTATTACTCCGTGGTGCTGGTTTACAGCTATATGGCGTAATATATATTCTATTTATTTTACTTGTTTTACTATTTACTACATCTGGAATGTTTGCTTTTCCTTCAATTGTTGTACCGTCTTCTAATTCTGCACATACTTTTATTTCATCTAATGTAACGGGTAATACTTTTCCAGTCATATTTAAAATATCTTTTGTTTTTTCTATTGATTGTGTAAAATCTTTACAATATTCATTCATTGCATATAATAATATATCTCCAAAAGCCAATGATTGTAATCTTCCTTCTGTAAATTTTAAGTCTATAATTCCTTTCATTGTTTCTTCATCAGTTGCTAATGAAATAATACTATCTTTTACATCATCTAGTGGCATTGTTGCTAAAATTCTTCTAGAATCTGATAAATTAAAACCATAATCTGAAATAGCGACAATGGCAGTTATATTATCTGTGTAATTTTTTAAACCTCTTAAAACACTATTTAATCCTGTTCCTCCACCTATTACAACAATTCTTGGACCTTGATTATATACTTTTTTATTAAAAATCAAAGATTTAACATCTACATTTTTTCTTGAATCTGTATTTTCTATTAATAATTCTAGAGTTCTTTTTTGAATACAAACTATACCTATAACTATAGCTACAAACCCCAAAATAAAAGTAATTACAATTTTTCCTACCTGGTTAAAATCTAGTTCTTTTACCACTAATATATTAGATATTGAAAATAATAATAGTATAATTCCTAATAATATTAAAAATATCCATCTTTTCATTTTTGTATTTGATTTAAACCATTTAAAAAAGCCGTTCATTTATATTCTCAAACCTTTCTTCTATTTATTCTCCTATAACCTCTATTTCTAGCTCAATGTTTTTGTTAGTTTTTTCATATACTACTTTTTTTACATATTCAACTAAATTTAAAACATCTGCTGCTGTAGCTTCTCCTTTGTTTACAACAAATCCTGCATGTTTATTAGAAACTTCTGCTCCACCAATAGAAAAACCTTTTAAACCGCATTCATCAATTATTTTAGCTGTTATAAAATCAGAACCTCTTTTAAATGTACTTCCAGCACTTGGCATATTTAATGGTTGTTTTTCTTTTCTAAAATTAGCATACTCTTGCATTTTTTCTTTTATATTTGTTTTATTTCCATATTTTAATTTTAGTTTAGCAGAAACTATTATATATTTTTCTGTACTAAAAATGCTATTTCTATATGAAAATTTTTGCTCTTCATTATTTATTTTATGTAGATTTCCATTTAAATCCATATACGTAGTTTCTAAAACAATATCTTTAAATTCTCCTCCGATGTGCTCCTGCATTCATTCTTATTGCTCCGCCAATAGTTCCTGGTATTCCTGATGCGAATTCAAATCCTTCAATCTCTTCTTTTAATAATTTTTGAGCTAATAAAGCAAGTTTCACACCAGCTCCTACATCTACTATTACATTTTTATAATTATAAACTTCTTCCTCTTCTGCTACCTTATCATAACACACTTGCATTTCTACGTCTTGTTTTTCTTTTTGTATTTTTATATTTTGTAAATCTATTTTTAAAACAATTCCTCTTATTCCATTGTCTTTAACTAATATATTAGTACCATTTCCTATAATTGTTAATGGTACATTAAATTCCTTTGCAATTTTTAATACGTGTTTTATTTCGTCTACTTTCTGTGCAATAACTAATATATCTGCACATCCTCCTATTTTGAATGAAGTATGTTTTTTCATTTCTTCATTTACTTTTATATTAGATAGTGGTATTTCTTTTTCTAATTGATTATATATTTCTTTTACGTCCATTTAATCACCTTCCTATTTTCTAATATATTTTGCTTTTTAACATTCTAAATTCTATCATCTTTTTGCTAATATTACAATAAAAAGTTCTATAAAAAGTACCATGTTATTAGAATTTTTTATGATTTTCTTGCATACAATTACTTCAAAGAACAAATTTATTATTTATATATTTATACATAAGTTTATTGCAATTACATATAAAATAAAAAACTTTTCATATAATATACTTGAAAATCATGTAGAATAATGTATAATATATTTATATTATTTTAGAAAGGAGAAATTTAGATATGTTCTGTAAAATGTGTGGAAAAGAAATTCCAGATGGAAAAGAATTATGTGATGAATGTGCTACAAAAGCTCAAAATGTTACAGCTACTGAAACTACAGCAAACAATGCAGCTCAAAATCAAACTGTAAATAATAATCAAAACACAACATATTCAAACCCACAAAATGCTACAGTTATAAATAATGGTCAAGTTAATAATAATCCTCAAGCAAAATCTAAATTATGTGCTGGTTTACTTGGTATATTTTTAGGAGCTTTTGGTATTCACAACTTTTATTTAGGATATACTACTAAAGCTGTTGTACAACTATTAGTTTCTATAATAGGTGGATTAATTACTTGTGGTATAGCTACAGTAGCAATTGAAATATGGGGACTTGTTGAAGGTATTATGATTCTTACTGGATCTATTGCAACAGATGCAAATGGTGTTCCTTTAAAAGATTAATAAAAAAAAATATAGGCTATTTTTATTTGCCTATATTTTTATTTTTTTATAACATAAATTCTATTTTTTTAGTTTTATTTATTATTGTTTAACTAATCCTGCAGCTTTACATGCATAATATTTAAGGATTTGCTGTGCATCTTCTGCTGTTACATCTCCATCCTCATTTACATCAAATACTTTATAAAAATCATCCGAATTTTTTATTCCTTTATTTTCTTTTATTTTATTATCTTTTACTAATCCAACATAAGTAACATAAGCACTATCATTTTCTGTTGTTTCATAGTTTCCTGCCATATAATTTGCAACTACATTTAATGTAATTACCGCATCTTCCACAGATATATTTCCTGTAGCTTCTGTTTGCATGTCTCCATCTGCATCACCTACATAATAATCTTTTCCTTCTACTTTTAAACCTATATTTTTTAAATAGTTAGAATCTTCTGTTTCTGTTTGATTATTTCCCTCTGTTCCAGTACTTGTTGCAAAAATAACATTATGTAATAATATCGCTGTAATAAATATTACCACTATTAAACTTATTCTTAATATTGTTCTTTTCATATAGTCTCTCCTTCCGTTAAATCTTGCTTTTTCTATATTTTATTATTGTATAAATTGAAAATACAATTATTGCAATAATACTAACAATCAATATATAACTCTCACCTGTTTTAGGTAATATTCTGTTCTTTTTATTATATGTGCTATTATCTTGTATATTTTGATTTTTTTCTTTTACTTGTACTTGTTGCCCTTTGTTATTTATTGAACTTATACCACTATTATTTTCTTTACTACTATTTTCGTTGTTTTTACTATTTTCTGGATTATCTTTTTTTTCATCAGATATTATATTCTGATCTTCTTTATTTTCACCATCTGGTTCTACAGGAACTACTATAGCACTATTGATATCTGAGCGTGGTATCGTTATATTGGTTAATACATAAGTACCTTTTTGATTTTTCTCTTTCCAAGTAATAACTACATTTTTTTCCATTGATCCAATAACTTTAAATTTTAGCGTTAATATTTTTTTAGTTCCAGTTACTGCAGAATCTTTTCCTCCACTAGAATTTTTAGCAAATCCAAATCCTACTTTATTATTTCTTCCTAACGCAATTTGAGACAAATCTGAATTATTTACATCATAAAAATCTCCATATTCATAAAAATTTTTTTCGTCTACTAATTCAACATCATCACTATACTCTATTCTTCCTTGTATTGATGTTGTAGGTTCATTTAGATCAGCTATTAATGTTACTGTAAATTGATCATTTAACTTTAAAGATTTTGCATTAGACTCTATTCTATAATTATTATTTTTTCCAAATACTGAAATTCCTATTAATAAAGTATTAATGCAAAGAATTGTTATTACTATATTTATTATCTTTTGTTTTTTTGTCATTTTTTCTTCCCCCTTGTTTTTATGATAACTTTCTTTTTCTAGTTTGTCAATATATACTTTTTAGGATTTTTTAACTTATATAACAATGCTTTAAAATTTTTCCAAAATATTTTTTTTATAAATTTTTTTATTTTCTATATCTTTTATTTTTTCCTTTTTTATTTTTGTTGTTTTTTATTTTACTTTTCTTTACTTTATCTGCTATTTTATTATTTTTATTACTTTTATTACTCTTTTTATTTAAATTCTTACCTATCACCTTTTCATTTTTACTGTTTTTTTGTACTTTCTTCTGTACAGAAAATCCAAATTTTCCAATTTTTTTTCCTAATGCATAATATCCTCCATTTGAATATGCTATTAAATGACATTTAGAAATATCAAAAGCTCCATTATCGTCTATATATTCTTCGCTAGCATGAATTGCTAAAATTTCTGCAACAAACATATGGTGACTTCCCAGTTCTTTTATTTCTTTAACTTTACATTCTACAGAAACAGGACTTTCTTTTATCATTGGACAAGACACAAAATTAGCTTTTTCTTTTGTTAATCTCATCTCTTCAAATTTATTTACCTTTGCTCCTGTTTTTACTCCACACCAATCCGTTATATATGCTAGCTTTTCATTTGTTAAATTTATAACAAATTCCATATTTTCTTTTATTAAGTTGTACGAATAACGCTCTGGTCTTACTGATATATAACACATAGCAGGATTAGTATTTAAAATTCCTGTCCATGCAACTGTTATAATATTTGATTTTTCCATTGTTCCACATGATACCATAACAGCTGGTATTGGATATAAAAAGGTTCCTGGCTTCCACATTATTTTTGACATTTTATTTTCTCCTTATAATTTATAATTTAAATAAAATAATTCTAATCAAATAAGATTATTCTATTTAATTAGAATTATAACATATTTTATAGAATTTTACCGAAAATAAGACATAAATTAAAAATAATTAATTTATATTTCTAATTTATGTCTTATTAAAATAAATAAAAAAAACCTGGCGACAACCTATTTTCTCAGCAGGGTAACCCACAAATATCTTCGG